>VOFD01000626.1_pt1:875000-1057500 | contig 1576001 bp, 2155 predicted proteins | sample 5384101 | NCBI WGS metagenome assembly VOFD01 (sample SAMN12384723, study PRJNA508395) | human gut metagenome | isolation source: healthy gut C | host: Homo sapiens | reverse complement strand
GACCGATGAATTTGGTTATGTAAATACAGAAGAATTAAAAATTAATTCAGAAGTTGCAACTGATAAAGATAAAGATGAATTTTTAGAAATATTAAGAACCGGCGATGTAACAAAAGGAAAAAGCAGCTATGCTAAAAACTATAAATTCTTCCAAGACAAAATAAAAGAATTCACAGAAGAATATGTTAGCTATACTCCATTATTACCCCTCAGAATTATGCAAAACTGTATTCTCTTACCAATTGAAGCAGAATCCCAAGATACTGCATTAAGAATTTTTTCAACATTAAATGATAGGGGAAAACCATTATCTGATGCAGACATATTCAAAGCACAATTCTACAAGTATTATTCTGATAAAGGTGAAAAAGAAAGCTTCATTGAAAAATGGAAAGCCTTAGAAGTACTATGTAATTCAATCTTCCCTTCATCATCAGGTAGTGCATTAGATGAAATATTCACCAGGTACATGTATTACGAAAGAGCAAAACAGGGTATTAAACAAACTACAACAGAAGCTTTGCGTAAATTTTATGAAAGAGATGGATATAAACTTTTAAAAAATGATGAAACATTTGAAAACTTAATTGACCTAGCTAACTTTTGGAATGACATATATGATCAAAATGTAGAAAGATTTTCCGAAGATGTGCTTAAAAGATTATATGTTTTAAATTATGCACCAAACGGAATGTGGACATACTTCGTATCAGTTTATTATATAGCTAATAGAGATGCTGAAGGAATGCTTGATGATAATGAGTTTTATAATTTCTTAAGTAAGATTACTGCTTTTATCTGGGCATATGCAGTTACCAATCCTGGTGTTAATGCATTAAGAACTCCACTATATCCTGAAATGATAAATGTTGTTAACAAACAACCAGTGAAATTTGAAGAATTCTTATTTAGTCCCGAACAACTTGAGAACAAATTTAGGAACTTTGATTTTAAAAACCAAAGGCCAATAACAAAATCTATGTTAACCTGGTGGGCATTCCAAGAACCAGAACAAGAATGTTTACCTTTAGAAAAAACAATAGAGATAGAACATATTTACCCTAGGAATCGTCAAAAAATAGAACAGGGACTTACCAATCCAAACAATATGGAAAGTTTAGGAAACAAGTCCATTTTAGAAAAGAAAATTAACATTAGGGCATCAGACTATAGATTCTCTGATAAAATCAAATACTATCAAGGATTCACAACAAATAAAGGTAAAAAAGAAGGTACAGCTATTAAAGAATTAATTAATCTTTCAAAATCTGTAACTGACTTTTCAGAAACTGATATTGGGCAACGTGAAACAAAAATCATCTTGGAATTCATTGAATATTTAAAAGACAATGGATTACTCAAGAACTAATATGTTATTGTAACTATTGATAAGATCAACCTTATCTTTAGCTACACATTTCATAGCATCTTATTGATGTCCTTGTTAGCGTAGTAATTGAAAAACACCATAGAAGAACCCAAAACTCTTATTGAAGTCATTGGTAATTTATCTAGTCTGAATGAAATGGGAGAAATTGATTCTTCTGACATATATCATCATTTTAAGCCCTATAGAGAAGATATGAGAGCATGGATTCATGATATTTCCGAAGGTGAATCTGCATTTGATAATGAAGACATTAATAAAAGACCCCATAAAATTGTTGATGGAGAAATTGTTGTTCATAATAACAAACATGGTGATAAATATACAAGACAATGTTGGGATAAAGTTGGTCCTTGTGTGCATACTTATATGGCTAATCTAGCGAGTCAAAATACAGTCCATCCAGTTGATGATAGAGTATTTTCAATACGTGAATTATTATTATTAATGAATATTCCTAATAATTTTAAATGGTCTGAATTAAGTGAAGAAGAATTAAATAATTTACCATTAGAAGAAAAACAACAATTTTAAAGGAAAATGAAGCAAATATAAGAGAATGTATTGATAACTGGAAAAAAATCTCAAAAAAAGGACAAACACGTTTAATCTAATGGACTAAATTTTCATTCAAAATATTAATTTTATTTCCAGTTCATTTAATTATTCTTCCAATAGGAAACTGTATTTCCACATATCTTTCTAAATAAAATAAATAGCTTCCTTTAGCAGTATCCGGAATTTTATTCTGCAGTTCTGATGCAGATGAAGTTAATTTATATTTAGTATAATCACTGTTTGCAACATACCCTATTTTTTTATCTTCAACATATACTGCAATTGCATCCTTATCAAATTCATTATCAGGTTCCTTGACAAGTTTCAAAGGTAAACCTGGATTAAATTGCACATCATTTTTATAATAGTTTATTCCAGTTATTGTAAATAGTTCTGATTTATCATATTTTTTTAATGTTTCAATGTTTCTTTTGAATTTTCTTTCATAGCCAATATAGAAATTTATTGAGTCCCATAATCGTAGATATTGATTAATATCTTCTTCACTATTTTCTCCGGGAAGTGCTTTCATTGCTTTAATGCATTTTTGTTTTGCTTCTTCAAGTTTATTGGATCCGTCGGGAATATCTTTTGACTCTTCAAGTAATTTATGTGCCCATCTAAATAACATTCTTGCCTTGTTGTCATAAACCATATTTCTTTTGGATAATTCCAGTGATTTATTGTAGCAATTTTCTGATGTTGCATACATTTTCAAGCCTTCAAGAATAATAGCTTTCTTATTCCAGCTTTCAGCATGTCTATCATCAAAATCTAATGCCTGATTGATTTTGTAAATTGCATCATCATAGTTTTCATCAAGATATAAATCCCATGCTTGTTTACCTAATCTGTCTGCCCTGCTTTCAACAGGAGGATTATATGTTTCATCTTCATCTTCTGAAGTAATGTAACTACCACTGGCACCACAGCCATGACATATGTCTCCTTCATCAACCCAACTTCCACAATTCGGACAAATCCCCATATTTAATCACATCCATAGATATTTCATCAAACTTTGGTTATCCCAAACAGTTTATAATATATTCATCATCATAATTATACATTGTTATTAAATAGGTTATATACACAAAATATAAAAAATACCTATAAGAAACTTTAATAAGGGAATAAATAAGATAGTGAGTATGGTGATAAAAGTTTACCTGCCGTGGATGAAAACTGGTACTGTGAAGACTGTGATTTAAATTTTGAATATTGTGATAAACCTGATTTTCTTTTCTGTCCGAACTGTGGCAAAGTTTTAAAAAATGATATGTATCAATATAATTTAGATGGACTTATAGATTCTTTAAATAATCTGGGTAAAAGCATATGTGAAAATTGTGGTGAAGAATTTGACAAAGAATATAATTTCTGCCCATTATGTTCGGAAAAATTAAAAAAAAGAAACCATACCATTTGATATTGAAAAAGACAACTCCGTTACTGTTGACTGGAATGGTGAAAAGGCATTGGTATATGACAAATGTGTTTATTTATCAAATCCTCATTTTGCAGTAGGCAGTATTATTGAATGCATATCATCTAAAAATTACACTGATGAGAAACTGGAATGTGACTTTAAAAGAATTGATGAAACTCTTCCCGAGAAACTTACTTATGATGATGAATATTCCATATATGAATTAAATGGTTGGGAAACCTTGTTCGTATAGAAGAGTTCATATCCAAACTTAGTCGAGACATTTTAGAAAGTGACCAGTTTAAACCAAACGAAAAGATAAATTATATTGAAAATGAAAGATTCAATAGGATTTTAAAACTCCGAGAAGACATGTATGTTAAATTAATGATTATAGAAAGTGGAATTAATTATTCATCTAAATTTTTAAATAATTCATTTCCTTTTTCAGTTAATCTGTATAATCTTCTTTTTTTTGAGTCTGTAAAATTTTATAGGCTTATTTGATTTTTATGTGTTTTTCTGTCCAATTTTCCATTTGGTAGTCTAAAAATGTCAGAATTCCGTTTTTAGTGTTGTATAATTTCTTTATTTTTTTTCTGGGTTGGTTTGTCTGTAGTAATTTTCGACTTTGTTTGATGTTTTTTCAATATTTTCATCATCTAAGTGTTGTACATATGTGTGGAAGTGATTAATGGTGTGTTTTCTTATGAAATCTTTTAATACTACTGGTATGGCCATGTAATTTTGTAAGTATTGTTTAAATTGCCTTATTGCTTATTTTGTTGAGTTTTGTCTGAAACAGTTTTTCAATTCTTACGCATTTTCATAGATATGTTCTCTTTGTTTTGTGTTAATCTTGTTTCTTCTGCAGTAGACTTTTAATTTGTGATTTATTGTTTAAAATAAATGTAATGTGCATAATTGCTGATTTACTCCTATTTCATCGGCTACATTGCGATACATTGGAAATAAATCTGTTGTTAAGCAAATAAATGGTTTATTTTTCGTTGAATCTAAGATAAATTTTTTAGTATTTTTTAGTATTCTGCGACGTACTATTCGTTTGGAGACTGGAACATTAAGTATAGCATCAAATAATGTTAATCTGTAATGTCTGACTTCATTAAGTCTTAAAAATTGCTCATCATATGAATAGTAGCCAGAATATTCAAATTCTTCGTTGTTGATTGTTTCCTTGTGATTTTTGTTGGACCAATTCTTGATTGTTTGATGAGATACACGGATTTCAAAGAATATTTCAAAGTATTTACTTATTTTACGAAGTGATTGACATTCAATTTTCATTATTTCAGGTATTTTATCCATTATTTCTTGTAAAAATTGTTTATTTTTTCCAATTAATGGATTGTTGTATATTTTAGAATTTTTTTCCACATTTTTTGCATTGATATTGCTGTTCTTTGAATTCTGTAGTTTTTCCATTGATATTTTGTTTGTTTTTTGTTATTGTGCCTTTTTTTTTTGATAATTTTATGAGCTCCACAAACTGGACAAATTGGATTAACATATGAAAATATATTATTTTCGTCTAAAAATAGTTTTTGATTAGTATTTTCAATATTTGGGCTTTTGTTAAGCCTTTCTGAAATGATTTTTTCATGATCAATTTTTTCTTCAGAAAAATCAAAAAGTTTAAGTTGTATGAAGGTTAAATTACTATTGAGGACAAATTTGTTTTGTTTGGTCATAAAACATTATTTGTTCTCACTTATTTAAGTAATTTACTATTTTTAAATCAATATTTTTTAAATTAAAGCAAAATTAGAACGAATTTTCATCGAGGAAATTTCAACTGTAAAAAAATTAATTTGAAAAAAAGCCTATAAAATTTTACAGACTCCTTTCACTTATGAAAAATAGTTTCTTTTGAAGAGTTATATATGGGGATATATTTTTTGAAGTTATTCTCCATCATCCATTTCGTCAAGTTCCTTTTGCAAATCATGGATTTGCATTTCCTTGTAAAATCTTTCGAACTTGCCTACTTCAATGAGATAAGCTGAAACTTCAAGAGCATCTCTATAGGTATAATTGGACTCTTTGATAATTTGCTTTTTATCTTCATCCATGTAGGAGAAGTATTATTTATATTGGCCATAGCTATTACAACTTGTATATAATAATTAATATAATATTTTATTATTTCAATTATATAAAATTTTCAGTTTTCCATATGCAAATTTTATCTCAAATATGTTCATATCCATTTTCAAATATAAACATAATATATTCGACATTAATCATTTATCATATATATTATAACAACAAGTGCTCTCAAATAAAAAGAATAAAATAAAACTTAATGCAAAATAAAACAATATGGACTCAGAAATTCAAATAATAACAGACTTCCATGCAACTGCAAATTATGGAGAAGATATAAAAATATCACAATTATATAACTATGATTCCGTAGATTCTTATAAATACAATATAATAGACTTAAAAAACCCTCAATTATGGCATTATGAAATATCCACTCATAAATTTGTTAATTCTAATAATCTTACAACATTAATAAAAGCAATTAACGATAATGATCACAAAAGCAACTTTATTATAATGTTGCCAAAAAAATTTGAAATTTAAAAAGAATCATTTTCAACAACTGAAACTTGGTTAAAAAATGAAAGAGAAATCATTGAAAGGTTTTTATACACCTATTTTAATTTTTCAGACATAGAGTTAATTTATGGTGAAAATGAAACCAAACTCCAAAACCAAACCTTTGAAGCAGGATTTCATATTAAGACAAATACCTCGAATTATAAAATCCTCACAGAAAATACAAATGGAAAAGTAACTACAATTAAATATGAAAATTTGATTTTTACAACATTACAATTAATTACCCAAGAAAAAGTTATTACTTTCATTGAAAATACATTGCTGGAAAAGAAAATTAAAGCCCCTGATTGGTTTGAAGAAATTGAAATGTTTGATGATGAAAAACAGAAAAAATTAATTTCAAAAAATAAATCACAAATAAATGAATTAAATTCCAAAATTGATGTTGCAAATGAAAAATTAAGAATAAATAATGAATATAAATCAATATTGTATACTAATGGCAAATATCTAGAAAAAACTGTACTAAAAATATTAGGTGAACTCTTAAATGAAGATTTAAGTAAATTTATAGATGAAAAACGAGAAGATTTTTTAATTAAATATGATAATGTTACATTTGTTGGTGAAATAAAAGGAGTTTAGCAATCTTAAAAATAAGCATTTAGCACAGTTAAACATCAATCTAGAAAAGAGAAGAGATGAAGTGGGGGAGAAAATCTTAAACCCCTAATGATTATTAATAGATTTAAAGAATATCCTCCTGAAAAAAGAAAACCTATTGATAATGAACAAATAAAACTTGCAATTGAAAAATATGAACATACATTAATAATCACTGTAGAAAATTTACTTAAATTATTTGAACAATTTAAAGAAGAAAAAAAAATTACATCTAATGAAATAATTGAAAAATTTAATGAAGAAGAAGGGTTATTTGAATTATAATTCAGTATCTGAAGGAAATGTTTAGGGAGTTTTCCCACATTTCCTAGACTAATTTTTTAATATAATCATTCTAAACATTTGCTATAAACTATTCATTTTTTAAAGCTATGATTTTAACTACTATACAAATCTGTGAATATCCAAGATGGGTCATATGCTATAAGATATCCATCTTCACACCAGATTGCTCTGACATTACCTGAAGTCGTATCCGCTATCGCAGCGGGATCTCTGTTAATCCAGTTCCCTCAGTATGCTTTTTTATGCTTTAATCTCAATCTAATATGGTCGGTTCCAGATACTCTGCATTTTACATGGACAAATTGAACCTCATAACCTAAAGATTTAGCTATTCTGTAATATAATTGTCTCCAGTCCACGCAATTGGAACCTTTGCCTTGACTGGCATCATTAATCGTTTTCTTGTCTGTCTTTTGTGAATCAAAGTAATTGCTGTATAATTTCTTCTTTGCTATAATAGCTAAAGCTTCATCAATAGTGTTTCCTTTGTAGTTGAATGTCTTGATAAACAGTTTCATTGTTGAATCATTGTAATCCGGAAGCTTTGACATTCTGTAAACGATTGCAGGGAGCCTTCCGTTTGCTCTTATGTATGCTTCAGTTCTTATGGCCATGTCCACATATTCTGCCTTGTCAATTTGGGTTCCATTTTTTAATGTTACATAGTTTGGAAGGAAATCTAAATATGTATTGTCCTTGATTAAGGCCATTGTATACATTGCCACTAGCTTATCGCTTCCAAGTTTTTTAGCTTTCTTTTCTATGTCTTTACAACTACCTTTTAATGTTAATATTTGGTAATGGTCACGTTTCTTATACTTCTTTTTGTTTTGGAGTAGCCAGTATGCTATTGAATTCATAGCTTGGCAAAAACTTGTCCAACTGATATTACTATTTTTATTATCTGACATATTATATTATTTATATAAAATTACTAATAAATGTATTGAAACTACGAAAATTTCACGAAGAATATTTATTTAAATTCCATATTTTCTATGAAATTTATTTGAAATAAAAATCACTTATTTAAAATGCCATATTCATAATACCAATCAAAAGCTCCAGTTTCAATAAGATTTTTAGGTAAATTTTCATCGAAGGTTTCATTATCAGAAGATCTCTTTATTACCTCAAATAATTGAGATAAACTCATAAAATAGCATCTGTGTATAAAATGATTAAAATCTTCTTCTTGAAGATTATTTAGTTCAACGTATTGGTGTTGGAATTGTTCTCCATATCTTATAAATTCTTCAAATTTTTTATTTAATTCATCATCACCATTTTCAAGCCTAAATTCACCATTTAACTGTGCTTCCAGAAACTTTCTAATAAATAATTGATTATACAAAGAGCCATACTCTAATTGTGTTAATGAAATCCTTTTTATTACTCTATTTTTTAATAAAATTTCATGTCTTGTATTATTTTCCTTTAAACTAATTTTTCCGTTTCTTTTTAATAATATTTCTACTTTTCCTGCTTGAATTTGTGAGTATAATAAACTTTTTGACAAATCAATGATAATGCTGTAATTTCGTCCTGATTTAGATTCTCTTGTTAAAACTTTCTTTTTAACTTCAATAATGATGATAGATTTTTCACATTCAATGACAAAATCACATTCTGCATTATTCTTATTAAATTTGTATTTTCCTCCTTTGATGAAATTTATACCGTATTTATTGAGAAGTATTGCAATAAATTCTTCTAATCTCACACCTAAAATATCATTTAAATTTTTATTTAATTGTAGTTCGCAGGGTTCTCTTAAAAACTCGCTAAAGATTCATAAAAATTTGGAGCAGACCAAGAAACAGCTGGCAATAAAAATGATGATGAATTGAATTTTAGCAACGGTTTTTCAGGGAAATTAATTTTTTGATAATCATCAGGTTCTATATAATTATTATTTAAATTATTGGTATGAGACATGAAATTTAGAATTTTAATATATGTATCATACGATAAGGTATAATTTGCTTTTTTAGATAATTGTATTAGAATAGGCTTATTTTCTTTATTCCAGATATTATAAAAATCTTTTCCAACAGTGACGAATTCATCAATTGTAAAACCTAAATTATCTTTAAAAAAATCATAATCGAATGAAAAAAGATATTTGCATAATTCTAATTCAAGCAAAATATTGCTTTGAGAATTGTAAATAAAGAATCATACAATACCATATTTGAAACATGTTGCGGAAGATTTTTTAAACCCAAGTAAAAGTAAGGCCAAATACTATAGTCCTGAACGTTATAAACTCCATTTATTATCCTAGTAGATAATTCAATAATCTCCTTAAATAGTTTTTCATATTTAAATCTTTTAGAAATATGTTTGAACTGCAAATGTTTTAATGATAAGTTTAGAAGATAACCCCAGGGTATCTGTGGTTCTTTATCGCCTGGATTTAAGTCCTTTAAAAAGATATAACGTTTAAATTTTGAATCATAATCTATATGTGCAAGACATTCAAAGATTAGATTAATTCCACCAAACTCACTAATTTTTTTGTTCTAATTTTTTATAGATTTCATCGAGTCCAGAAATAAATTCAATTTCATCCTCAACAATTTTAATTTCACAATTTTTAATTGTCAAATATTTAACGGATTGTGCACGATTAAAAACTTTCGTATTACTGCTTTTTAAATCGAATTTATAGTTTTCAGAAATGTTTAAATAATTCTTTGATGACCTAATCAAGTCATTCCATTTTTCATCATCCCAATTAGGAATAAATTTAAAAAACCCTGTAACATAATGCATAATATCGATAATTTGTAGATATGGTATCAAATCCTCATCATAAATTATTTGTCTGTACATCAATTCTGTGTTGATTTTATTTAACACACTTTTATCTAGTCCATCATCTATGCTTTTAAGAATTGTTTGTATTTCTTTTGAAACTTTATCTTTAGCAAAATGAATCGGTTTATCATCAAGATTAATCCCATACTCTTTTTCAAAATCTTTTTCACAGGTTATTGTTGCTTCAATATTATTAACCAAGTTTTTAAATGTATTTAACATAACTATTTAAAATTTATTTTTCATGATATTTATAGCAAATGAATTAATAGAAAACACATAATTTAAATTATATTAATCACTAGAATCCACAAATATCTCTGTTATGAATCCACTCACGGTGTTTCCCGATAGCTACATGAACAATAACATCAATCAAATCAGTTTCATCCTTTTTTTGAAGTAATAATAAGTCGGTCCTTCAAGCATTTGCCTTAAATCATAGAATGGTCTTGGTTTGATTGCTTCAGATGCATCAGTCCATAATTCTTTAGGAGTTTAACGTTTTTAGTTTCATACTTTTCCAGTTTGGATTTCTGGACTTTGGTAGCTACTGTCTTTTCCTTTTTATAAAAAATTTTGGCTATTTGTGTTGAATCAATCAGTATGCTTGATTCGATTAAAAGTAGTTTTATTTCTTTTCCTTTGACTATTATTGTTGTCGGATGTGAATTTTCACTGTCTAGGATTAGTTTCATTTTTATAGTCTCTATTATATAATATAGCTATTTTTACATATTAACTGTTTAGGAGTTAACAATAGCAGAAGAAGTTAGTGGAGAAAAACTTCACTAACATTTTTCTTTAGGAGATTAAATATGGTTTTATGCTCTAAATTTACCTTTGATGATTCTGTTATGTGCATTCATTAACACACCTACGGAGGTAAGTATGAATAGCTTTGTATACATTGGCAATTCATCACGGATGTCCTTTCTCATGAATTCAATCAATGGATAGAAATCATATACGCCCCCGTCAGGTCCTAAAGGAGCAACGGTAGTACTACTTATTCTTGAGTAGATAAATACAAATATAATTTATTAACATTTTATTTTGATAAAGAAAGTATTGATGAAAATAATACAATAACATATTGCCTGCCATTTGATGGAGATAAAGAACTATTGGAATTTAAACCAAACCTCTGCAGAATGTGGACTAGAAGAATATTTCTGAAAAACAATTGTGGCTGTTTTAATATTGATTACATAGAGGATAACCGACAAATGTCTAACGAAATCGAAAATGTGAAAAAAATAATATTCGAAACCAATATTATAATTTAGAAAAAGAAATTAAAGACTACAATTCATCATTACGTCCCAAGATATCCCCTATTTTAAATCACGTAAAGAAGGAATAATAGAAAAAACAACACTGTTGCATTAATTGGGATTCTCTAAAGAAGAAAAAAATGATTCACAGACATATGCTGTTTCAACACCTAAAAAAAAGAGGATAATACGTACAGAACCGAAAATAACTGAAGGCACTCAATTGGAACCGGTATTATCACAAGAAGATTATAATTTTATATTAAAATTAATTTATGATGGGGGCAAAGTTTTTGAAAGGCTTCCTGCAACATACAGTAATAAAGATGAAGAATCATTAAGAGATCATCTCATTTTCATATTAACTCCTCATTTCGAGGGATCAGTAACTGGGGAAACCTTCAATAAAAATGGAAAAACCGACATATTATTAAGATATAAAAACACTAATGTGTTTGTGGCAGAATGTAAATTTTGGAGAGAATCAAATCTTATTTTGCTGCAATTGACCAATTATTGAATTATTTAACTTGGAGTGATTCAAAAACAGCATTAATACTATTTGTTGATAATAAAGAAATCATTCCTGTCATCGAACAAATAAAGAATGAAACAAAGAATCATGAAAATTTTGTTAAAAAAGATGAAACTAAATCAGAATCTTGGTTAAATTACCCATTCCATCTAAACGGGGATAAAAGTCGCAAATTAAAACTTGCAGTTTTAATATTTCATATACCTGTTGATACTTAAGGTGAAAAAATGGATTTAAATATAATTTCAATTATTATAGATATTATTCTGACAATTGTTACGGGGTTTATGGCTGTTGCAACATATAAAATGGCTCAGTCAACAAATGAATCTGTTGAAGAAATGAAGAAAACACGTGTTGAAGCTAATTCTGCTGAAGTAATAATGTATTTTAATGTGGAAAATAATAGAATGTATTTAATTGTTGAAAACATAGGGAATACAGTTGCTAAAGATATATCTATTGAAGTTGAACCTGAATTAAAAGATTCACATAATAAAGATTATGAAAATTTAAAGGAAATTTCATTTTTACCGCCAAATTACCAAATTAAAGCTTTCTTTTGATATGAGGTTTAATTACTTAAAAAAAGAAGATAATCCAGTTAAATATAAATTTAGTATAACATTTACAAATATCTATAATGATAAAATAAAAAGAAATATAAAGTGATTTGAGTTATATAAAAAGTGTTTCTTACTTAACATCAGAATCAGATTCAGTTGAAATGTCTTTAACTAAAATTAAAGATGAACTAAAAGATACAAATAAGTACTTAAAAAAATTTAATAAATAAGATACTATTATTAATAAAAAAATAAGATAACGAAATTAAAATTAATTATATTGCATAATAACCAAGGAGAGAAAACTATGATTGAAGGGCATTACACTCGAAAATTAACAAATGGAGAATGTTCCTATAAGCTTGTTTACTTTGAAGCAGATTTATTAAGAAATATTATTGATGACCCACGATATGTTATCAGTAACAATTCTTTTTAAATATAATATAAGCATTACAGAAGAATATGACAATGATGCAACAATTGATGAAAAATTTAAATTCATTTTGGATAATGTAGGTTTTGGATTTGATGAAAACAATGAAAGAATCTTTGCAGTCCTTTTAAAAGAACTATCTGAATTACATCCCGAGATGCAAAAAAGATTCAGTGTTTATGAAGTTAAAAAGAAAACCTATGTTGATCCATCATACATAAAATCTATGAATGATGGTGAATGGCCAGACCCTTCACTGTTTAGCGCAATATTGTATCAAATAGAACAAATTAACAATTTATGTTCAAATAATGATGTTACCTTATTTAAATCGGATTATAAGAATAAAACACCAATCGAATTCAATATATTATTATTACCCACTAAAAAAGAATATGATAGCTTTATTAAAGTATTTGATATAATGCTTTCAGATAATATCAATCAAAAATTCTTTGAAGGGCAAATAGATTTAATAGAATTTACCAATGAAGATGGGACTAAAGAAAAATATAAAGGAACAATTGCTTTGTTAAAAGAATGGTTAGGAGAAATTGGTGTATCTCAAGAAATTATTCAAAAATCAATAAGAATTATCAAAAAAGTAAGAAGTCAAAGATCCAAACCGTCCCACAATATTAGGGATAATCAATTTAATATAAAATACATTCAAAATCAGAATAATATTGTATTGGAAGTTTATAATGCATTTAGATTACTAATTGATGAATTATCTCGAATAAAAGAAATCAAAAGTTAAACATTCAACATGGTATGTTGAAAATAGAATAGCTATACAATCTTTAGAAGAGATTAAAAATAATGATAATGAAAATTATCAATTAAAGATATGCCAATCAAATCAATAAATTCTCACTAATTTAACTATCAAAATATTTTTGTTATATAAAAATCTAAGTATCATTTTTAATACCCTCATCGTATTAGAAAATTTTTTCTTTAAAGATTAAACAGAAAATAATTATACCTACAATAATATCAATTAAAATAAAAATGAATGTACTATCATGGTAATAAATCATTAACTGAGTACATAGAGTAAATATCGCAATTAATATTACCAAGTACTGTAAATTCTCATTTTTTCTATTTATCTGGTGGTTTTTCTTAATATCCAATAACCCATTTGACAATTCTATTAACTCTTTCCACTCCAATTCTTCATAACAATAATTCAATATATTGTTAATCTCACCAAAATTAGATACATATGTTGTTTTAAATAATCTCTGAAAATTAATTAAATATTTTTGTAGTTTAATAACCTCATCATAACTCTCATTATTATTATGAGAAACCTCATAAAACTTGTTAACCAATAAGTTAAAATGGTTAATTGCCTCTACTAAAACTTGTTTTTCATATACTTTCCTTTCATTATTAATATTCTCCTTAAATAGTTCCAATTCATCTTTAGATGAAATCCATAGGGACATGCCCTTAATAATGAATAAGCAGTACTGGTTCAATTCCCTTAAATCTTCAGGTATTTTTTTAGAAAAATTCATATCGTATAAAAATGGTATTCTGTACAATATTTGTATCAAATATTCACTAAAGTTTTCAATAATCTCTTCTTTATGATAAGGCTGATTTTTATAATCCAATAAATAAATGGATTGTGAATATAACCAATAAGTATTATAATAATCAAATTTCCTAAATTTATTAGAGATGTGGAATGAAATAACACTTATTAAAAATTTAGTAAAATCCAGTAAATTTTCAAAATCATCTAGTTTTACAAAAGTGTGTTTAAAAGACCCGAGATTAACTGTTCTTTTATTATTTTCTAAATCATAAAATTGAAAACATTTAATACTTTCTAAAATTTCATAGGACAATTCTAATTCTTTAATTTTGAGATTATTTAAGTTTATTTCATTATATATGAAACTATTTACTTCATAATTGAACACTGGCTCCGGAGACATGATTCTAAAAGTCAAATTTAAGACTCCCGTATTGTATATTGTTAATTGAGGATATAGGGTTTTTGTTTGCCTAGTGGTGAAAGTTACATTAATTGGTGATAAAAACCTTTAATATAAGGGTAATCATAGTGTATGTTTTTTTAAAATTCTTTCTTCAGAATTCCACATTGAATAAAATTGGTATATGCCTTCAGCAGCATAATTTGGTAATTTAGTTAATAATACTAAATTTTCAGATAAAGAATTAAAATCAAAAATTTTGTCTTTCTTCACTTTTTCTCCATCATTCCAAAATACATTACAATCAGAGTCAAATATCGAAACTACAATGTTATTTTTAACTAAAATCTCTGAAAGTTTATTTAACTCTTCAATATTAAAAGTCCGATCTGTGTAAGTTGAATATGTTTTCCAAATTTCCCATTTTGTTATTTGCATTGATTTTTCAATTAATTCCTTACTTAATTCTTTAATGTCAATTAATTCTGCTAAATCTTCTGAGTTTAAGTGAGGCCATTCCTTAAAAAGTTTATTTTTAATTAAATTTTCAAATATTGCTGTATTTATAATAACTCTATAATTCTTGTTAGATTTTACATATGTTAACTTTTGATTTTTAATAAAATCTTCAATTAAATCCAAATCCACTATTTTTTCAATTTCATTGAAAATTTTTTTCTAAAGTAGGATATTTTGCTAGAATTTCACTTTTTGAAGAATAATAATATGACTTACTAAATATTATTTCATCAACATCATCTGCAGAAATTTCAATGTCTCTTTGAATTTTCTTAAAATCGTTTTTTATTCTTTCTAAATCTGTTGTATTTAAATTACAGTCTTTAATATTTTCTTCAGTCAGATTATTAAAAAATTCTGTAAAATATTTCTATATACTAAATCCTCTAATAAACCAGTATAAAACTGAGATATTATTTCTGATTCATTGATTGGATTGAATATCTCTTTTAATCTTGTGGAAATTGATTTAATTTTATCAAATAGTTCATTATTTGTCATGCAACTCTTCAATTTTATTTGATTATATAAAAAATATATAGGACAACAGATTTTATATAATCTTATTTTATTAATTAAATTTTTTAAGACTTTTTAACTTTTTTTACTATCAGTTTTGCGTTTTTTCACACTGTCACAGTTTCAAAGGTTTTAATTTTGATTAGGTTCTTTTAATTTATATATTTCTTTATTGGTTATATGTTAATTAATAAAATATTTTGTTAAGTATTTATATATGTATTAACAAATATTTTTTTTAACTAATGTATTCTAAGGGAGGCATATAATATGGATGATAAAACACAATTGATACTTAATTTCATAAATGAAAGTAGCTCTAATATGCCATATGTATTAAAAGATAAATTAATTAGAGATGGTAAAAAATTAAAGTATAGATTTGAATTTGAAGAAATCAAGAATAGTATTGATGAGTTTATAGAAGGAAATGAGTTAAATAGATTTATTGTGTTGCCTGGAATTAGGGGTGTTGGAAAAACAACGTTGCTTTATCAAGCATATTATTATTTATTAAATGAAAAACACATATTGCCAGATCAAATAATTTATTTGTCCTGTGATGATTTAAACAATATAGTTGATTGCAATATAAGAGAAATAGTTGATATTTACCTTAATAATCAGTTCAATACTCAATTAAGATTATTGGATAAAGAAATTTTTCTATTAATTGATGAATCACAATATGATAAGAACTGGTCAATGTCTGGTAAAATAATTTATGATCGTTCAGAAAAAATTTTTCATGGTATTTACAGGTTCATCAGCTCTAAATTTAGAATATAATGCAGATGCTGCAAGAAGGATGTTTAAAAGAGTCGTAACACCTCTAAATTATAATGAACATCTGAAATTGAAATATGATTACTCAAATATTAATCTTGGAAATTCTTTGGTTAGCTTGATTTTAAATGGTGAAGAGCAAAATGCCATAAAATATGAAAATGAAATGAACAGGGACTTAATTAATAATATTAAGTATAATTTTAATGATTGGGATGAATATTTGAAATATGGGGGATTTCAATTTTGGCTCGTAAAATCAATTTTAGAAGACTTTCTACTAATATTGTGGACATGATTGAAAAAGTGGTAAATACTGATATGGTTGCTATTAAAAATTTCACTTTTGAAAATCAGACGAATTCAAATAGGATACTAAGATATCTGGCACTACAAAATGCAGGGGATCTTTCACAAAACAATTTGGCAAACTATTTAAAGACTTCTCAAGCAAATGTAAAAAATATTTTAGACATTTTAGAAAAAACACATTTAATATTTTCTATTGAAGCTTATGGAACATCATCGAAACGTATGAAAAAAACCAAAAATATTATTTTGCAACAAGTAGCATTAGAAATGCATTATCCGAAAACTCTGGAAATACAATTAATGATATAAAAGCAATATGAGGGAATACTTCTAGAAAATCATGTTGCATCAATCTTATTTAATTTCACACAAAGAGGAAATGATTGTTTTACATTGTATTATGATGCAAACAAGAAGCGAAATGTTGATTTTATATTGCGCGAGATTTTAAAAATCCGGTACCTATTGAAGTGGGTCGTGGTAGAAAAGATAAAAAACAAATCACTCATGCAATCAACAGTTATGGTGCAGATTATGGAATTATCATCTCAGATACTACAACTAATATTGAAAAACACGATAATATTATCTATGTTCCTCCAAAAACATTTTCATTTTTATAATTGGCTATGCAGTAAAATACATAGGTTTCTGATGAAGCTTTTACTGAAAGATTTAAGCTTTCTATTAAGATAAATTAAGAAATATGTGATGTTAAAGGGTTTTTTAGTGTAAGTTATTTTTCTTTTAACATAAATTGAATTACTAAATAGATTCCTAAAGCTGCACTGAATACAAATCCTATCAGTCCCAATATTGAAACATCAAATAGTTTAGGTCCCTTATCTGAAATGATGGCCAGTGATGACCCGATAATTAGTGCAGATAAAATAAGTGAAATTGACAGCTGGTTCATGATTTCACTGATTGATTCGTGCTTAAGTTTCACGCTTAAATTACCTTCTTCAAGTTTTGAAAGCATATTGTTAAGTGTTGTTGGCAAATCTTTAGCTAAGTGTTCTATTTGCAGCATGTAATTGGAGCTTACTTTTGCTAATCTGTTAGGGCTGTATTTTTGAAACATTATTTTTCTGGATAATTTTTTTCAGTTCAGTCACGGCATTAAATTCAGGGTCCAATTTCATTCCTGTATCTTCAATTAAAGCCATTCCACGTCCAATCATTACAAATTCTCTTGGTAATTGGATGTTATGTTTAATCATTACCTTTAGAAGTTGCTGTACTCCTCCGTGCATGTCTTTCAGGTCTGCACCGTAATATTTGTTCATTATGTCATTTACATCGGCTTTTAATTCAGGAGTGTTTTGTGCAGGTGTTAATATGTCCATGTAAATTAGTTGGTTGATAATATTGTCTACATTTCTGCTTAATAGCAATAATATTAACTCTGCAAGTTCTTCTCTGAAATCATCATCTAAAATACCCATCATTCCTTCATCAATGTAACATAAGACATTGTTTTCCATTATCATCGTATTTCCAGGATGGGGATCGGCATGGAAAAATCCGTCAATCATTATTTGTTTAAAATAAGATTTCACTCTCTTTTAGCAATTAATTTTTTATTATATTCCGGATAATCGTGAACCATTACTTCAGAAACTTCTTTTCCTTTTATTAATTCCATTGTAATGATTTTTTCACTGCAGTACTCGAATAAGCAGCAGGTATATGGATGTAGTGCACGGCTCTGAAATTATGCGCCAAATTTTTCATATTGATTAGTTCTTCATGGTAATCAATTTCTTTGAATATTGAGCGTTCAAATTCTGTTAAAATAGATGGAATATTATAAACTTTAGTCTGGTTTATGTATTTTCCGATTTTATCAGATAAAAATTTCATAATCTTTAAATCTGATTCAATAGTTTCACGAACATGAGGTTTTTGAACTTTAATGGCTACTTCTTTGTTGTTTTCAAGAAGTATTCCTTTATGGACCTGCCCGATTGAAGCTGAACCTAAAGGCTTTTCGTCAATTTCTTTGTAGATTTCATTTATTGGCTTTCCAAGTTCTTTTTTCAATAACTTCTTTTATTTCATTAAATGGTGTGGTGGGAGTGTTGTCTCTTAAGGATTCCAGTTCCTTTGCTATTTCCACTCCAATCAAATCAGGTCTGGTACTTAACATCTGACCTAATTTAATATATGTTGGTCCTAATTCTTCCAGCACATCTTTTATTCTTTTTGGAATAGATTCATCAGGTAATTCTTTATATTTGCCTCTTTTAGTATCTTTTAAAAAAGGAAAATTCTTAAAAAGGTATTTTCTTCGATAAGGTAACCGAAATCATTTTTTTTAAGAACTTTATATATTTCTTCTACCCTTTTTATAGAATCATTTTTTGTGTTGGAAATTATTTTCATATTTTTGTAATTAGTTAAAACTTCTATATATTAATATCTTAAAATTTCTAAGATTCTTGCATATACCTGTTTTAGATTATCGTCTGATTTTTCATAAATCCTTTTTAAGATAAGTTCGGGGGTACTTTTTGCAAGGAAGTTCATTTTTGAGTTCTGTCAACTATCAGATTATAATTTTCATCTAATCCTTTTGCTTCAATACCGTCTACACGAATATCTGTGTAATTCATTAGTTCCCTGGCCATATGTGTTACAATTATTCCGTAGGAATTGGATTCTTTAATCATATCTATAAATGTGGAAATAATTTTAACTGCAGCTTCTAGTTCTGTTATTCCTTCAAGTTCGTCAAGCAATACTAATTTTTCGCTGTCTGTTGTTACAATTGGAATAAATACATTTAAAAAGGATTCAAAAGCTCCGGCATCCAGTGATCTTTTCTTTGAAAAATGATATATTTCATCAAACAATTTGATTTTAGCTTCACTGGCACTTACTGGAAGTCCCATTTGTGCCATTATGGAAATTTGGGTTAGTGTTTCAAGAAGGGTTGTTTTACCTCCGCTGTTTGCCCCGGTAAGCAGGGCTATGTTTTCGTCATTTGTAAGTTTGTAATCAATTGTCTGTGTGTTTTTATCATCTTTTCTAAGGGCCAGTTCCAGATGCAGTGCCTCTTTTAAATTTATTTCATCGCCAAATTCAGGTGCATTTAAATCATATTCATATGCAAAGCTGCCTAAACTAAATTCATAGTCAAATTTAATTACCTCTTCAACTTCTTTGATTGCCTGTTCTTTTATGGAGTTCAATTCGATAGCTGCACTTTTTTAACATCAAAAATATCATTTTCTTTTTTGGAGGACTGTTCTAGTTGAATTCTTTGGATTTCACTGTCGTCAATTTCAATAGGGTATTTTCTAAGATACGGATCAAAATCAAATCCTGTTTTTTCTCTGATGATTTTCTTCCTTTCATTTATAATTTCATCAAATATTTTATTAATCTTTGGAGGGAGGTTCTTATTTAATAGGTTGAGAATTTCATCTCCTTCAAGATCAACATTTTGTATGGCATTTTCTAATTCTTCATCCATATCCTGTTTTAAAGAATTGACTAATTCTTCAATGTCCACTTCTCTTTTATCAATAACATTAAGTTCATCAATAATTGGGATAATTTCTCCCAAAATTGTTTCCCGGCCTCTGATTTTTTGTATTTCATAAACTCTGTTAAAAAGATCCTGGTTATGTGTAAAGAAGTTTATTATTTTTTCAGGAACTATTTCATAATCATTTTCTTCAATATTAATCATTACAAGGTTTGGCATTCCTTCAAAATCAAGTATTCCCTGGGAATATACATAAAAGATAAGGTCATAATTCATTAATTCCTCCTGCAGTAACGGGGAATCAGTGGCTGTAATTATTGGATAATACTGATTCAGACCTAAATCAGTAAGATATGAATTGTCTTCTTCTGTTTCCACTAAAATAACTTTACTTGCATCATATTCGGCTTTCGGATTTTCAACTTCCTTTAAGTTTTTCATCAATCCTCTTAACTTGATTATTGGAAGCTGTGAAACCTGTTTTTTGCATCCATCACAAAACTGATTTGTTTTTCTATTTTTTCAATATCTTTTGAGGGGGAAAGCAGCAAAATCCTATTTTTTGAATAGGAAGTGTTTGAATATGCTAATATTTTGTTTATGATGTCTTCATAAATCTCCATTGCCCTGTCGCTTTTAATAAACTCATATGTAGGATTATTTAATAGCTGGTTCATTATTTCAATAGCTTTCCTTTGGCTGATTCCATCAATATTTGCTATTTTTTCAACATCCACATTTTCAACTATTTTTTGAAGATTTTCTTCTCCTCCAACACTATTTAATATTTTTTCAGAGATTTTATCTCCAATACCTTTTATGTTTTGCAATGTTACTTTCTCTCCTTGCATTTTAACCAAACCCTTTTTTTCTATACATTTTTATTTAAATATATATCCAAAATTCCCTAGAGCATTTGGGAAGTATTATTTTTTATTTGTCAATAGCCGTGTTATATTCCTGTATTTTATTTAAATAGTTTTCATCTCTCCATCGACCGTCAATAGCAAAATTAACAAGCCCTATTGATTTTAAGTAGGTAATGTCATTTAAAAGTGAAATATCTTCGCTATTTGAAATTATAATTTCTTCATTAGATAAGCTTTTATGAATAGGATATCTTTTGTTTTTCTTATCAATCAGGAAGATGTCGTCTGTGTTGTTCTTTAACTTTTTAGATTCTTTTTTTGGTAAATAATCTGTTTCTGCTTTTCATTAGCTCAACAGATCCCTGAACAATAATTTCCAATTTGGAATTGTCACTACAATTGTCTAAAATATTTTTTAAATCTTCTTTTTTCAGTTCCGGTGACAATGTAATTATTTTGTAGTTTTCAAGACTCTTTATTGTTTGTGTATTTGTCACGTTCATGGAGTATGGTCCGTATTGGCCTGTAAAATCGGGAGACATTATTTCAATAGGGTAGTGCAGTTTGTTTAATATGCCTCTTACTTTTCCTAAAACTTTTATTAAATTGTCATGAGCAATGTCTGGCCATTTCCAGATTAATTCATAGTCTCTGTTTCTGGAAATGTCAATAGCCTTTTGCAGATAGCTGACCATATAATTTATATTGTATTCTTCCCTGCTTTGATTTATTACTGATGGGTCTTCAGGAGGTATCTCCAAATAAACCCTTTTTACATTATTTATTTTATCTAAATCAGTTAGGTTATTTGTATAATAGGATAAACTGTATTGGTCAGTTTTTAGGGCATTGCCTTCATTTTCAAGATTTATTTTTACCTTTTTATTGGAGTATAAGGAATACACTTCTTTTTCTAATTTTTTGAAAAGTTCCCTTCTGATTTTATTGATTTCACTTATTGGCATAAATAATGTTCCGTCATAGTTGATATTGACTCCAACAATGTCAAATGGGTATTTGTCAACTTTCAGTAACTGTTTTTTATTGTTTTTGTATCTACACTTCTTTTAAGAGGCTTTTCAAAGGGAACTTCTCCTTTAACTTCACATTCAATTTCTTTTTTATTTGCAAGAGTTAACCTGCCTTTCAAGTGAGGATATTTGTTTTTAATTGAAAATGTAAGTATTAATTTGGATTTGATAAAACTGCTGCCCTTATTTTCAATCTCTTTAACTTTTGAGGTTAGTTTGTTTCTTTTTGTAAGATATGCTGTTGAATCGTTTAAATTGAAATGGTGTTTTTTATTCTGCTTTACTTTTTAATGATTAAAACTCTGTCTTTTCTGTTAATGTCTTTAATTTCTTTATTTCTGCCTTTTTTATAATGGTTGAATGTTGTTAAAAGAGGTTTTGTGAAATTTCAAATCCGTAGTCATCTTTTGCTTTTATTAATAATAATCCGTCACCTTTTTGGGGAATTGTTTTTAAACCGTCATCTAATTTAATGACTATTTGGCTGTTTTCACTATTGCAGACTTTACCTAATTTTAAACCGACATGTCCTGAACGGATACTTCTTGAAGATGCATAGTTAAATTGTCCTTCGCTAAATCCTCTATTAAATGCAAGGCTTATTTCTTCACTTTTGCTGGTTTTATTGCTTTTCAATTTGTTTAAGGCTTTTCTATAATTGCTCACTGCAATAGCCAAATATTCTTTGCTTCTCATTCTCCCTTCTATTTTGATGCAGCTGATGTTTAGCTCTGCAATTTCTTTTAAATGATCGTATAATGACAAATCTTTAGGTGAGAGGTAATAATCTTCACTGTTCAAACAGGATAATTTGTATTTTTGACGGCAAGGCTGTGCACAACTTCCTCTGTTTCCGCTTCGGCCTCCTTTAAAACTGCTCATTAGGCATTGTCCTGAATAGGAGTAGCATAGTGCTCCATGAACAAATATTTCAAGTTCCATATTTGTTCTCAAATTTTTAATTTCATCTTTTCTCATTTCACGGGGAAGAACTATTCTTTTAATTCCTTTGCTTTCAAGATAATCTAATTTCAGCTGGTTTTCTGCAGTCATCTGTGTGGAACCGTGAACTTTTAGTTTTGGCAGGTGTTTGTTTATCAGCTCAACCAGACCTAAATCCTGAACTAAAACTGCATCTACACCTATTGAATATAGGTTAGACAAATAATTCATTACGTCTTGAAGTTCATCTTCTTTAATTAATGTATTTACAGTTACATAAACCTTGACGTTGTGAAGATGAGCAGTGTTAACTGCTTCGGATATTTCATTTAAAGTAAAATTTTCAGCAAACCTGCGGGCACCATATTCTTTTCCAGATAAATATATTGAACTGGCTCCTGCATTAATGGCTACTTTAAGGTGGTCCATGGAACCTACAGGTGCAAGTAATTCAGGAATTCTCATGTTTGTCCTCGTGTAATCTGCCTTCAATATAATTTCCCTTGTTGATATATGACTGTGAGAAATCCATTATCTGATATTTGTATTTGGAAAGCTCTTCATCATCTCTGTCTTTCAGGGAATCATTGTAAATGGATAATATGTTTGTTGTGTACTTTTCATTGGAATATCTGCAATCCAGGATTATGGAATCAAGACCTAAGTGTTTAATTTCGTTCATTTCTTCAATTAAACATAGACAGTCTTTGTTTATAATGTGGCTTTGTTTATTATAGTCAAATAATACTTTGTACTTGAATTTTTTCCTTTTTTATCTTCTAAAATGGCATAATCCGCATTGTTATGTATTATGAAATCTTTACCGTCATTTAAGTTACTGAAATCATCCTTACTTACAATAACCTCTAAATTTCCGTTTACAATCAGTTCCAAATCAATGTCTTCGGTGTTATTTTTAGAAATCAGATGCTTAATTTCATTACCTGAAAGTTCTGAAGATAAAATTAAACCATTGAATCCTGCTTCTTTAAGATTTTTAACTGTAAATGAGTTCCAAACATTCAGATTATGGTTTCCATAAACAGGACAGTCAAAAATCTCACCCATTCCTGGGAAATCCCCCATAACTGAAATAATAATTCCTTTTGATTCAAGTTCTTTAACTATTTCATTGCATTTGGATGCTTCTTTTTCATTGATGAATGAGGACAATACCCAAACAAGTTCCGCATCAGGAGTCATAAGACTGGCTTCTTCTAAAAAGCTTTGGAATATTTTCATAATAATCTTCAGGGTTATTGTATAAACAGTTTCCATCAAAGTAAATCCGTTTAAGGTCAAATCCTGAAATTGATTTTAACTGGTTTAAGTTATCAATAAATAATGATATTTTAGGATTTTTCTTTTTGCTGATGTTATTGAAAGATTCATAATCTTCATAAAATTTGTTCAGTTTTTTCCTTGTAGCTTTAACGGACATTTTGGTTGGAGTGTAGTGATTTAACAGAAGGTCCTGTGCTTGAGATAGAACTTCCCTTCTAATCTGGTTAAGTTCACTGATTGGAATAAATAAACTGTCCGGCATATTGTGGAATTTGATTTCATCTATGTAGAATGGTGTTCCTCCGGTTTTTGATAACTGCTTTTCAATTTTTTCTTTTGTAATAGGTTTGTTTTTAGCTTTTTCAAATTTGCCTATGACTTTATGTCTGAAATTGATTAATTCGTCATCTAAATAATATTCAACATTAACAAATCCTGTTAAGTCTTCATTCCAGCTTAGGGTTAATGAAAGTGGGATATGGTTTTTAATGACTTCTTTTTGGAATTTTTAAGATTTTCATGAATTGACTTGGAAAAACTGATAAATACCTCTGTGCCTTCCTTAACCAAACGTGTTGTATTAATTACAATTTCATTTTCGTCCTGTTTAACAATGTCTTCTAAATAAATTCCTTTGATTTTGCCGTTGTATTTAAAAAGCTATTCCGTCACCTTTTTTTAGTGTGATGTAATTGTCTTTATTTTTGATTTCAATTGTAACTTCAGTTCCATCTATTTTTACAATGTCTCCTATGTATAAACCTTCGTGGCCTGAACTGCCTCTGCCCATTACTTCACCGGGTTTATCTCCCATTATATCCGTTTGTAAATTTCCTGTTGAATACAAGATGTAAATTTTTGGCATAATCTCCGGTATTTCCGTCCAATATATTGCGGTAGCTGTTTACGATGGTTCCTATGTAGTCTCCGGATTTCATACGGCCTTCTAATTTTAGTGAAGTTACTCCAGCATCTGAAATTGCGTCCAGATTATTGTAGGTAGCCAGATCATGGGTTGATAAAAGATATCCGTTCCCGATATTGTATCCTCTGTATTTTAAACGGTATTCCCGTCTGCATGGCTGTGCACATGCGCCCCTGTTTCCGCTGCGTCCGCTGTTGTATGAAGACATATAACAGTTCCCGGAAACACTATAGCATAAAGCTCCATGTCCGAATACTTCAATTTCCATATCGATATTGTCTTTTTTAGCTGTTCATGTGTTTTAGCTATCTCCTTTACATTAATTTCACGTGGAAGAACAACTCTTTTAATATTGTTTTTAGCAGCCCATTTTATGGAACTGTAATTGCTCAATGCCATCTGTGTTGATCCATGGACTTCCAAATCAGGAATCAGAGTTTTTAGAAGCCAGCATATTCCAAAATCCTGAACAATAACTGCATCTATTCCTATCTGATATAATTTAAACAGGTAGTTCATTACATCAGCTATTTCAAAATTGTTTATTAATGTATTTACAGTAACATGGACTTTAACTCCATTTAAATGAGCATATTCGACAGCTTTTTCTATCTCTTCCATTGTGAAGTTTTTAGCAAATGCTCTTGCTCCGTATTGTTGTCCAGCTATATAAACAGCATCAGCACCTGCATTAACTGCAATTACAAGCACATCATAAGATCCAGCTGGAGCTAATAATTCTGATAAAACCATTTTATTATTACACCCTAAGATTTAATCATTTAAAAATATGTTTTTTGTAATATAAATAAATTTTAAAATATCGCTGATAATGTATTGTTGGGGTTGTGACTTGCTGTTTAGTTTTTATTTTATATATTATTTTTTAAAAGATATGATGTATTTTAAATTCAAAATAATAATATAAATCAAGTAAAAAAAAGAAAAAATAAGAAATTTAAGAAGAAATGGGCTCATGCATTATTCTTTTAATAAAATCCTGCAATTATTATAAGTAACATTCCAGATAAGAATATTGTTGTAAATACTATGAAATATTTTGTTAATTTTTCACTGTTAGACTTATGTCCAAATACTAATGGCAGTATTGCTAATATTGGAATGAAGTAACGGGCTCCAACGCCTAAGATACCATCATAACCTACTGAGTCCAACTTAAATATTGGATAAAAAATATGCTTGTATAAATTATTAAAAATAATATTATCAATTCTAATTTTTTCCTTTTAGCCATTTTTAAATCTTCAGATAAGAATAAAAATACAATAAAGAAGATTAAACACAATGCATTGTATATATCTAGCCCTGGGAAAAGTATTAAATGGAAAAAAAAAGAACAATCTTTAATAAAAATCAAGTATGGTAAAAAGATTAATGATTTTACAAAGGTTATAACTGCGGATGTAGGGTTGTGAATTATATAATTTATTTGATTGGTTGGGTTAACATTATTTTGGATGTAATAGTCTATTCTTCCACCTTTTAACAATTCTTTTGAAGCATAAAATTACTATATGCTCCAGCTATGACTATTAAGAGTAAAGCTGTCATTTTAGACATAATAGCTATTTTTTTTTTTTTTTAAATTTGTTTGCAGGTATTAAAAATAACATTAGTAATAAAAAGATATATGGAAATTTAATAAGTCCAATTAATATTCCTGTTGCCAAATAAATGATTATATTTTTATTTGGGATTATTTCTGATTTATACATCTGTATGAAGTAAGAAATATTTAATATTGCCAGAGCAAAAATAATTCCATCACTGCTCATTGATGCTGCTTGAAAAACAGCTATTGGAAGACATGATAATACAAGTAACTCTTTTTTAAAAGCAGGTGTCTTTTTTAATTGCAAAATATACAATTCCGGAGTATAATAATAAGTTACAAAGTCTACCTAACCATAATGCGAATATTACTGGTAATTCCAACATTTTTGCAATGAATATCCCAACTCCTTGAGCTAAATAGACATAAAACAGATTTTGAGTAAATACTGATGTCAAAAATGATTTGTCGTGTGTAATATCTTGATGCATAAAGGAAGTATTGTCTAGTAGGGTACTACCTTGTGAATATGTAATCTGCTGAAAATAGTTGTTTATGAAATATCCCTGATTTTCATGGTAATTTGGTATAAGTCCTCCTTCTGAGGTTAAATCAGATCTTGCAAAATGTTCTACTTCATCGGGGGCTACAAGAAGTGGTGAAGCAAATACTGTTAGTAATCCAAATATGATGATTATTAAAAAAGCTGTTTTGTGTAATGCATCTTTATTTTTTATAGAATATCTTATACAAATTATTCCACCTATTACAGTTAAAATACTTAATATTATCTGTGCTTTCGGATGATTATGGGTGTTACTGAAAATAAAAAAAGTTGCAAGCAATATAAACCCTATTAAATAAGTGAGTATATATTTTTTATCATTTATTTGTATCATATTGTATCATTTTTTATAAATAATGCTTAATAAAATTATAGTTTGTGTTTGTGGGGATTTTCATAGGTCATTTATATGTAAAATAGGTGTTTATTAAATAGATGTTTTGCTTTTTTTTTTAATGAAACATTGAAAAAATAGTTAAAGTTTAATATAGTTTAATTCAAATTTAAAATTATGTACATTGTTTTTGAGGAATTGATGGTGCAGGTAAATCTACTCAGATTAACCTGTTAAAAGATTGGCTGGAACAGAATGGTTTTGATGTTGAAACAGTTGTGGAACCGACAGATTCTGAAGTCGGTAAGTTAATTAGAAAAAATACTGCAAAGGCCTGATGCAACAACTGACAGAATTCAAAAAACATTAGGTCTACTATTTGCAGCAGACAGGATGCTTATTATGGATAAACTTAATGATGATTCTAAGGTTATTTTAAGTGACCGCTCTTTTATTTCTAGTTTAGCTTATCAGGAACCTGCAGAATGGATTGAACAGATTAATAAATATGCTAAAGAACCTGATCTGGTTTTACTTTTTAGATGTGGATGTTAAAACTTCTATAAATCGATGCTCTAAAGAAGACGAATTTGAAAATGAGGAATTTTTAAGTAAAGTCAAAGCTAATTATTTGGATTTAATCAGCAATTTCAATCATGAAATAATTGATGCAAGTACTGGAGTAAATAAAGTATCAACAGATATTAAAAAAGCTGTAGCTCCGTATATGGGTATTTGTCCTGATTGTATTAGGTGATAGTATGTGTGAAGTCTTAAACAATGTAGTAAATGTAATAAGTGGTTTGGATGGTGTTTTGGAAGTAAGGCAACTTTCCAATGATGATATTTTAAAGATAATTGATATGGAAGCACAGCGCTCAAAGGACATAGTTCCGGTATTCAATGAAGGAGTTCAGGAATGTTTCAAAAGGGATGTATGTTTTGTAATTTTTAAAAAAGGATATTTCAGAGTTCCCCAACTCCCACTGTTTTACTGACATTTGACGGAGAAATATTGGGTCATGATGTTTTTGATCCTGAAGATAAGAAAAAATTTAGGGATGATGAAGATATCATGTTTTTAAGTGATGATTTTGTAATTTTTAAAGATGTATTAAATAATTACAATTTGGAAAAAAGGCAATGAATATTTTGTTTTACCTCCCGTTCCATTTCCGGAATTGGATCCTTTTAAGTTAGATGGTGTTGTTTCATCAAGTCCGTCAACTAAATCTGACGAATATTTAAAAAATAAGTATAGTTATGGTGATGATTCTTCAATAGCTACAATTATTGTTTCATTTAATATTTAAATATTAAAATATTCATTTCTAGCTTCAACTAGTGTTTTAACATTAGCTAGTGGTGTTTTTGGAGCTAATCCACAACTTGGAGCTATAATATCAATATCTTCACTTAAAACTTTTTTACATCTTCTTTTACATCTTCAGGTGTTCCGCTCAATAATGTTTTTGGATGTTGAGATGTTTCCTACAATGACACATTCATCTTCGATGCTTTCCTTGGCTTTTGGAATGTCAACGGCTTCTTCAATACTTATTCCGTCAAAGCCAACAGAGGACATGTCACTTATAATAGGTTGTGTTGACCCGCAGATATGCAATACTTTTTGCACATCAATAAAATCCGCCAAATCTTCAAGATTAGGTTTAATCATTGATTTAAATTGAAGAGGGTCAATTAATTCTGGGGATGCTGTAGGTTCGTTTACACAAATAACATCTGCATCATGTTCCTGAATTGCTTCAATGTAATCCATACTTGCATCAAGACAGTTTTCCATAGCTATTTCTATTTCATCAGGATCAGTTTTCATATATCTTACGACATTTTCAATTCCAAGCAAATGTCCTGTTAATGTAAATGGTCCGGTAATTCCAACGATTATCGGCAAATCTTCATATTTTTCTTTTAAAATATCAATAGCTTCAAGAACTGCTGGAATACGCCCATTTTCTAAAAAATCATCTGGTGCTTCAATATCATCTGCAGATTCAAAAGGAGTTCCAGTTACTTCCGGAGTTCGTTCATTGTTTCCGAGATTTACTTCAGCCCCCATAGATTGTGCTTCAACTGTAAGTCCAAAAGGTATTCTTGCACATTCAAGGCCTGCAAGTTCATGTAGGGAACTTCCTAAAATTGCCATTTGCTCAGGATTTGTATGTGCTTCCGGCCAGGAAGCATTAGTCTGTTCCATTGCTTCGATAATTCCTGCTTGTGTTACACTTATAACAGGTTTAACTTCCACATCTTCACCTGAAAGTGCATTTTCAAGATTTTCTTTTAGATTCATATTAATCACTATATATCTTTGTAAAATTCTTCATATTTAAAAGCATGTTCTTTGCAATTTCCAGCACACCTTAAACAGCCAAGGCCTGAACATAAGTCTGTTCTTAATTTAAATTCATCTTTCTCAAAAGACAGAGCATTTTCAGGACATGAATTAACACAGTCCATACAGTAAATACATCTGTCAAATTTTGCAGATAATGTATTTTCAATATCAACTGTGTTTAAATCATTTTCTCCCAAATCTGCAATATCTCTTGGGTATAATTTAGTTATTTCAGGTTCTGTTTTAATATTTGGGATTTCCTGAATACCGTATTTTTGCAGCCATTGATTATACATCCAAAATGGCATTCCCTGTTCATAAATAGCTAGTTCCAGGGAATATATTTTTTCAAATATTTCAGAAGTAGCAAGCATTATATGATTGCTTTCAATTTTATCAGCCAATTTCTGCAATTCATCTAATAATTCGGGGTTCAATACAATATCTTTAGCCATGGCTAGTGAAGTATTTCCGATTTGATAAACTTGATTGGGGCAGGGCGGAATTTGTCCTATGTTTAATGATTTTTTAGCATCAACATAAAATCCTGAAGCTCCGGCCATATATACACTTTCAATTTCATCTAAAAGGATATCTGCACTTTCAGCTAGTGTTAACTGTCCGGCTCTAAAAGCACCTAATGCCTTTCCAATATTTGAAATATCTTTTTCTTTGAGATAAACATCATCCTGCAGGTAAATTGTATCTTTAATTTTGCCGTCTTTTATGATTTTATCATCACTACCTAAACTAAATGCAGCTATTACACCGGTTCCGGTAATTCCTTTTGCTTGTATGTCTGATTTTTTAATGACATTTCCATTAACAGGATCAATTAAATCTCCGTCTTCAACTATTAAATTGTCATTAAGAATTTTCATTCTCCAGAACATTTCCTCTTCATTAATATCGCAGATTACTCCGGGAGAAGCTAGCCGGCCTTTTTTCAATATTTTGTCCTTCAATAGCAGGTCCTGCAGCAGCCGATGCAGTATAAATTTCTCCGTCTGCAATCAGAGCCATTTCAGCATTTGTTCCAAAATCTATAATAAGTGAATATTCATCTTTTTCTAAAGCTTTGGATTTGTAAAGCATAGCTAATGCATCTGCTCCAATTTCATGTTTAATGGCTGGAGGAATGTAAATCTTAGCATCAGGATTAATATCTAAACCGATTGCTTGAGGATTTAATATTTTTCCACGTCTGGACGGAGGAGTTATATTTTTTTTTTTAAAGCATTTTCTCCCCAAAAAGCCAAATCTCTTATTTCAATATTGTTAAATAAGGATAACTGTATTGGATTTCCGCAAACTGCCAATCTTTCTACTTTATTTAAATCAATATTTAAATTAGCTATAACTCTGTTTATTGTAGTTATAAGAATGTTATGGGCAGTTTCGCGACCTATATTTAATGCAAAGTGAAGATGATCTACTACATTAGCTCCAGGCAATGGATGTCTTAAAGTTATAGCTGTAGATATTGTTTTATGGGTAGTTAGATTGTAGCTTTGAGCTCTAATACCGCTAGTTCCAATATCTATAGCTATTGCATAATGTTCTGCCATGGTTATCTAGTTTGAATATTCCGGTACGAATTCCCCTACAATGTCGCTGTACTCTTTTCTTAAATCTTCCCATGTTTTATGGTTTTTCAGGATTGCATCAGCTAATTTTGGTGTGTGGTAAGCTTCTACGCCGTATACTGTCATAGGCATACTTTCAACATAGTCTTTTCTTACAGCTCCTCCACCACAGCCTATTGCAGGCACTTCAAGACCTTCTTTTTCAAGAGCATCTACAACTTTTGGAAATGCAGTCATTGTAGTTGTCATAAGTGCAGTACCAGTCATAAATAATGGATGATACTTTTTAACAGCTTCAACAACTTTCTCGGTAGGAACATCTCTTCCTAAATCGATAGCTTCATATCCTCCGGCTCTTAAAAACATCAAGATTAAGTTTTTACCGATGTCATGTGGATCTCCTTCAGCAACAAAACAAACAACAGTTCCTTTTGTTTCACTTTTTGTGTCCAAGAACTTTTTCACATTCTTTTTACACTTTCCATCATTGCATCTCCGGCAAGCATTAAATCAGGTAAGAAATAAACTCCTTTTGTATAAAGTAAGCTCACTGCATCAATACCTTTCATAAGTCCTTTGTTTATGATGTCCAATGGTGAAATCTCATTTTCAAGAGATTCTTTAACATCGCTTAATACTTTTGCTTTATCTTCATAGAGCACTCCTAAAGCTATTGATTTAAAGGGTTCTTCTGTTGGCAATCCTTCTTTTACTTCAGGATATTCTTCAGGTTTTATAGCTGCACCTTCTACAACTATATTGTATCTAATAGCTATCTTATTTTGATTTATTTTATTTTCTAAATCTTTATAAGTCATTTCAATCCCTTCTTTTTTATTATAATTCATAATTTTTAGGATCAAAGTCCTCTACTTTACGTCCGTATCGTTTGGATGATTGTTTGATAAATTTGCCGGAATCTTCAGGTAATTTCTCATAGATTTTCATAGCTCCATCAAGGCTGTCCTGTTCGAATCTGGTTAATTGCATTTTTTGTCTTCAACAGCTTCTCTTATAATGGTGCCAGCTTCAAGAGCTCCTGCTATGCTTCTTTGATATGGGTCATCACCATATTCTACAATAGCACGGCCAATTCTATGTGCATTGTCATATGCAAGAATTAATGCTTGAGGGTCTCTGTATTTGTCTGCTAATGTATACAGGTCTCTTAATATTTTATCATTTTCGGTTTCAATAGCAGTATTCATTAATGCAGCTTCGTATCCTGTTGCCTGTAACCAGACTTCAGGTGTTGTTCCACCCATTTCTTCTCTATGATAAACTGATTCATTGCTCCAGCAGTCAGTTATTCCAGCTATTAAATTTCCCATTAAATCAGAGTGTGCACAAACAGCATTTTTACCTTCTGTTGCAATAGGAACTCCACTTATTGATTTTACAATAGGGTTTTCATAACCGCAGTCTTTAAGAGGTCCTTTTGCACCACATTCTACAGCAACCAAACTGTTACATGCTCCAATAGCTCTGGCTATTGCTGCTAATGTATGGGAACAGTCTTTATCTAACAATCCTCCTGCTAGAAACATTGCAGTATTTGATTGTGAACAGTTAGTGTCTCCTCCTGGAATTACATTGTGTTTGCTGCAGATTTTTTACAATTTCTGTCCACATGAATTCCATATCTATGCTGCCTAAAACTCCAATTCCAAATAATATTGCTCTTGGGTCTCCTCGGGATATTCCGTAATCTGAAACAGATTTTCCTCCTGTTGTTTCAATGCAGATTATTGATGCTCCATTTTCACAGCATTGTTCTATACTTTCCATCACTTGCTGATACTGGGAGGAAGTTCTATAATTTTCTCCTTTTGCTTCATCCCTGATATCTGCAGGAGTAGCTTTAAGTGCAGTTTTAATTCCATATTCGTCTTGAAATTTTTCAAGAACTTCTACTTGTGCCTGAGTACACTCTCCTGCCCAATCAGGATTTGCAGTTTGTTGTGCAATATGTTCCTGTTCTAAAATAAATGAAGGCAGTCCAATATTCACTGCTCTTTGACAAGCACTTATTGCAATATTTCTACATTCTGATACCATGGTGTCTTTTGAATTTTCACTTCCTTCTTTTGGAGCAACTTTGATTATCGGATTAACATAACCTGCTCCGATTTCTAATCCATTTTTTGTTTTAACAGGATGTTTTGAAAATCCAAAGGTCATTTCATCAGGATTTTCGTACTCCATTTTTGTATACCTTTTCATAGTATCACCTCAGATGGTTAATAATAATCATTAAAAGTATATAAATTAATTGGCTTGATTTTTTAATTTAATTTAATATATTGGATTTGTTTTTTTAAATTAAATGAAATTATTTGTTTTAAAATTAATATATTTTAATTAGAGCAGGTGTTTATTAAAAATAGTTAAAATTAGTAGCTTATTTTTCTTTTATTTGAAAAATGAGAGTTTTATTAATTATGTGGTTTTATTTGGCTTTTATAAAATAAAATGTTATTATATTTTTTAATTAAATTTTAATTAAAAGGTAAATTTTATTTTTTACCTTCTAATTGATTTAATCTGGCTTCAATAGCTTCGTATAAGAAAACTTTAGCTTTTTCAAGTTCTTCATAAGTTCCTATAAGTTTAGGTCCGAATTCAGTATGTTCTAATTTTACATCGAACTTTTCGATAGTATGAGCAAGCATCTGTTCTCCTACACCATTAGGTAAACCCATTTCAAATTCCTGTTTTTCATCCATTGTTTATTCCTCCATATATTCTCTTACAGAAGCAAAGTGTTCAATTAAGAAATCTTTAATTCCGTTTTTCAAATCCATTGGATGTAAGTCTCCATTTGAGAAATCATTAATTAACTGTTCATGTGTAAGTTCAATATCTCCTCCGAATTTTTCAGGCCTTTTAATAAGTAAAGTTTCCTGGTTTGGATATACGAATGTTTCAGCTATTTCAATCATCGGATTTCCTTCAGTTTCTCCCTGAGGACAATAGCTTTTTGATTTTTTTTTTAGTAATTTCTTCAACTGAATCGTCAACAGCAATGTAATTTCCTTTACTTGAAGACATTTTAGCATCTCCGTCAAGGCCGTGTAACAATGGAGTGTGGATACAGACCGGAACTTTTTCATCAATTTTCTCTAAGTTTTCACGTGCGAGCATTTGAATTTTCCTTTGCTCCATTCCTCCAAGAGCAACATCTACATCTAAAGCAACCATATCTACAGTTTGCATAATTGGATAAACTACACTAGCCACTTTCGGGTTGTCATCATGACGGCTTACTTGATCCATACTTCTTCTAGCTCTTTTCAAAGTAGTCAGGGTAGCTAATTTATAAACTTTAGATGCATAATCTTCGTTTAATTGGAAACTTGAACCTAATATGAATTCAGTAGTTTCATCTAAACCTAATGCTTTGAAACATTTCATGTTGTACTCTGCAGTTTCAGCAATTTCTTCAATGCTTCCTTTTCCATTTAAAAAAGCATGGAAATCTGCAAGAAGTATTTTAATTTTAAAACCTAATTTTTGAAGGGTTTTAAGTTTTTGTACTGTTACTGCATGGCCTAAATGAATTTTACCTGAAGGTTCATATCCTGTGTAAGCTATAGGTTGTTCTTTTTTAAGAACTTCTTTTAATTCTTCAGTATCTATAACTTCTAATGTTCCTTTTTCAATTAATTGAATTTTTTCTTCAGTGCTCATCTTAATCACTTAATCAAATAAATGTAATTGTTAATTTTAATAATTTTAACTTCGTCACCAATATTGGAATCTTTAAATTCATCCATCATATCCAAATCAACAGCAGAATAATCTGCAGGGTCTAAAATTTGAATGTTGCTTGGGGATTTTGATATTATTGTTGTGGTTTCAATTTCATCAGCCTTTTTAAGAAGTGTTATATCTTCACTTTCTTTTAAAGGTATTGTGTGTCTTTTATGGTCAGTGATATCTATTCCAACAACTCTATTTTTATCAATATCTTTTACCTGCGTATTTTGCCCTCATGTTTGATAAAATCATTTATTTCAAATTCCGGAATTCTAATTGAAATCCAAATTCTATAAAGACCTTTTCCAGTAGATTTGTCTTCACTGATAAGTCTTGGAGATTCTTTAATAATTCCTCCAAATTCTTCTTTTAAGCTTTCAGCTACTTTTCTGCCGGATTTTAATGATCCAATATAATAATCGTAACCTTCTTTTAGTTTAGCTATTTGCGGGCAGTAAGCAAGCTTGTCGCTTTTGCTTTGCTTATTTAAAGTTCTTTTAACAACTTCATCAGCTTTATCATATTCTTCTGCTTTTATATCTCTGTTGTCTGCTCTAAACTGAACAACTGATTCGTAATAGCCTGCCTGAAGTTTACTGCATGTTGGACAAACTGTTTTCATTATTCTTACTGAAGTGTCATGAGTTTCATCAAGCTGAACTCCGTAAACTTCTCCAACAACTTCCACATAACAATTGGCTATTGTTCCTTTTATCTGGTCGATTTCAAGATTGATAATTTCATTTTCAACAAGATTGCTGATTTTAATGTTTCGCTCTAAAGCACGATAAATTATTTCATCTTCCGGTAAAAATGAATCGGTCCATTTTCCTTCTTCGATTCTACTGTTGCAGTGGCTGCAGATTTCTACTTTAATATTTTCTGGGATTTCAATCATTTGAAAGTCTTTTAAAAAGCAGTCAATGCAGATATCTCCAACCATTTTTTTATCAGTACTTCCACATTCTACACAAAACATAAAAATCATTAAAAATAAGTTAAAATAGGATTATAATGGTTTTAATGGAGCTTTAGCACCACATGCAGCACATTTTAATATGAATATCCTATCTTCTCTGATAATTTTGGTATCTGGCCTGTTACATTCATGGCAAATAACATATTTTTCAACATAATCTTCTAATCTTTCGTTGATTAAGTAATGTGTAAATTTACCTTGTAAGATTGCTCTTGATCCTTCTAAATTACCTGCAGTACCTAATTCTCTTAATAAAAATTTTAATACATGTTGTGGATCTCTGTTTAAATCTTCAGCAACATCTTTAAAGTTTTTTATAAAAAGTTCTGTTACCTTGTATATCTGAATAAGCTTTAGGAATTTTAAATCTTTTGTGTTCAAATACTTCAGGAGGTAATTGGTCTATTGCTCTATTTAATAAATTTTCATATTCTTCCATATTATCGCTCCGTAAAATTAGTATAAATATAATATATTAATTTTGATTTTAATCATTTATTAAGTTATCCTATTTGATTAAAAAATATAAAATAAAAAAAGAAGGTTATGCTCTTTTGAGATAACCGTTTGTTGGTTCGTAGATTACTCCTTTGTGTTTTAAGTTTCTAACCATTTCATCTACTTTTTCTTCACTCATGTCGTATTTATCACTCATATTGGATACTAAAACATTCATTGGAGCTTGTCCGGCATATTCTTCTTCAAGTATTTCAATTTCAGAAATGATTCTTTGCAATTTGTCTCTGTCTGATTTAGGTGTTCTTCCTTCTACTTTATCAATGTCTATTTCTCCGGTTTCCGGATCAACACCGACTTCTTTAAGACAAGCTAATTGCAGTCTCACGGCTTTTTGCGCATCTTCTTTATCTACTGTGTCTTTTAGTCTTATTTTAGCACTAGCTTCAGCTAAACGAATGATAGCTTCTAATTGCCTTGCAGTAATTGGAACTGGGGATTCTTCATCACCTGAACTGTTTCTTGTACTTACATAAAACTCTTTTAAAACCATGTTTGCTTCATCAGTAAGTTTCAGGATTTACATTTTTACGGGCATATGCAATATATTTCCTGAGTAATTCAGGTTCAATTTCATAATTTACAGTATTTTGCTGGTGTATTTGGAGAATGTGCTGTGCAAGTTCTGAATCTCCTTTTACACTTGGTTTATCTTCAACAACAAATATTAAATCGAAACGAGATAAAATTGGGGAAGGCAAATCAATTTGCTCTGCAAGTATTTTAAATCTGTCAAATCTTCCGAATTTAGGGTTAGCTGCTGCAAGAACTGAACATCTTGAATTTAAAGTAGCCATGATTCCTGCTTTAGCAATACTTACAGTTTGTTGTTCCAGTGCCTCGTGAAGTGCTGAACGGTCTTCTGACCTCATTTTGTCCAGTTCGTCAACACATACATTACCCTGGTCCCCAAGTACTAATGCACCTGCTTCAAGAGACCATCCGCCTAATTCATCTCTAACTGCTGCTGCAGTTAACCCTGCTCCTGTTGTACCTTTACCACTTGTGTAAATACTTCTTGGAGCTAATTTTGAAACGTATTTAAGCATTTGGGATTTACCGATACCTGGGTCCCCGACGATTAAAATATGAATGTCTCCTCTTAATCTAGTTTCATCTTCAAGCTCTTTTGCAGCACCACCAAATAATTGAAGAGCAATAGCTTCTTTTTACATCTCTATAACCTCTGATTGATGGGGCAGTTGATTTGATGATTTTTTCATAAATGTCAGGGTCTTTAGAAAGTTCAATGATTTTTGCATCATCTTCTTCTGTAAGCTGCAATTCTTCAAATTCCTGCTCTAAAGGTTCGATATGATTTACATAAATGTAGTTTTTGAATTTGCCGCTGCGCTCTTCTCGGAATGTTTTTAAAGTTCCTGTAATTCTTACTTTATCTCCGGGATTTAATTGGTCTACTAAATCATCTTCCAAAACCATTAACATCTGTTTAGGTTCAGTTCCTCCAGATAAATTCTCCAATGGTTCCTGCATTCTTGCTGTTTGGGTATCAATGTATTTTGATTCCTCCTGCAGCAATCTAAATGATCTTCCACCACATTCACTACATAAAGAAGGCTCTATAATTCTGCTGTCGGAACGTTGCTCTACTTCATGCAGCCTCATACATCCTCTACATTCAAAGACACCAGTTTCAATTCTAGGTCTTATTTCATCTGTTTTTCTTACAATTCCATCTGCAGCGACAAATGTCCCAATGTACTTACTAATAGTGTTTTTAAAGGAATTATATTAGAAAGGTTTTCAAAACGAATATTGATATCAGCATCTTTTACTAAAGGATCAATATTTTTTATTGCACTTTTGGATGCTTCAATAACTTCTTCAGGTTTTTCAATTAATAAATCTGCCAAATCAGGGTCAAACATTTCTAAATCATTGTAATCTACAGTAAGTGACCTTTCATCAGGATATTTTTCAAGGATTTCAAATACATCATCTTTGTATGTTGTAGCGAAAAATTCTCAAATTTTGCAACAGATGTTCGTGATTTTGTACTAGCATTCATTAAAATATTATTAATTTTTCATACTTTAAAAAATATTGTATTGAGCATTTGGCAAGTAAAATATTATATACTAAAAACAAGTAAAAATATTATTAAATTATTAGATAGTTTTTTTTATTTAATAAAATGAGGATAATATGAGAAAATCTAGATTAAATTTATTTAAATCCACATCCATGCTTATTTCTGTTGTTGGAATCATAATGATTATTTCAACAATTGTTGTTGTGGCATATGTTGGATTTAGTATTGTTTCATCAGGAATTACTAATGAAATTTCTTCTGGTAATCAATATGATGAACTTGCGGAGCTAAAATCTTCATATAGTGATTTGGAATCACAATTTGATGGTGTAAAATCTTTGTATTATGATAATGGGGACACAGCTCAGGTTCAAAAAATATAATGATGCAAGATTGGAATTAACAAAAGCTGATTCCGCTATTCAAAATGTTCAAAGTGCACTGGATTCCGGCAAGTCATCAAACGAAGTTGATAGTAGAATAGATTTTGCTAAGGAAAAATTACAGAATGCTACTGTAGCATACAATAATCTTTAATCTTTACTTTTTTTATTTTTTTTAGGTTTAAAGTCTAATCCCACAACATACATTTCTGAGCTTTTTTTTACGGGATGATGGAGGTTTTGTTGTTTTTACTTGCCTGTATTTCTTTTTAAGTCTGGTTAGCATGTCTTTATATTCGGGACCTTGAAATACTTTCATAACTAAGTTTCCTTTAGGCTCTAAAATATTATCAGCAATTCCAATAACTGTGTTTGTCAAATCAATTGATCTTAACTGGTCAATATTTTTAATTCCGCATAATGATGGTGATGCATCAGAAATTACGACTTTAGCTTTTCCTCCAATTAAATTCATAACTTTTTCCTGAACTTCTGTAGTTGTAAAATCTCCTCTGATTCCATGGAAATTTTCTTCAGGGAAAGGTTTTATTCTGTTTAAATCCACTCCGATTACAAGACCTTCTTCTCCAACTTTTTCTAAAGCTACCTGGGACCATCCTCCTGGAGCTGCTCCAAGATCTACAACGGTATCTCCTTCTTTAATAAGTTTGAATTTTTTGTCTAACTGTTTGATTTTATATGATGCTCTTGAACGATAATCTTCTTTTTTAGCTTTTTTGTAATATGGATCATGTTTTTTTCCATTTGCCAACGACTGCCCATTTTTCATTCTCCTTTAAATTTGTCTAAATTTAATGTACTGCACACAGGATTTCCAATTTTAATAACTTCCACATCAACCTCTTTATTATTAATTTCAAGTAACATTACAGTTCTGTCTGCAAGTCTTGGAACAACAGGACTTCCAGGATTCAATAATAAAACTCCGTCAATCTGTTCTATTTTTGGCTGGTGGGAATGTCCTGTAACTAAAATATCTGCGTCTAACTGTTTTGCCAAATAAAGTAATTGTTGTGTATCTGCTCTTGGATATACTTCTCCATGAGCAATTCCGATTTTCAATCCTTCAGCTTCGATAACTTTTGCATTAGGCAACATTATTCCAGCTGCCCTATCCATATTTCCCTGAATAGCTATTGTTGGAGCTATTTTTTCCAATTCATCAATTACTTTTGTGGAAGTTAAATCTCCTGCATGCAATATCAAATCAACATTTTCAAATGAGGATATTACATTTTTAGGAAGTTCTCTAGCTCTGTCTGGAATATGTATCTGATATTAATCCGATTAGCATAAAGTTCATCTCATGATTTAAAAATTTCTAATTTATTATTTTATCAGTTATCCTTTTTAATATTTGTTTTTAACATTTGATTGAATTTTTGTTAATTGTTTTTTTAAAAATTAACTGTTCTGTTCAATCTTTTTTTTAAAACAAAAAGGGTTATAATATCTTAAATATATATTATTATACATCAATTCTTTGAGGAGATATTAAAATGGGAGAAGTTAAACTTGAAGATATTTTTGAGATATTAGACAATTACGACAAAGACAATATAACCATAGCTACTCTTGGAAGCCACACTTCCTTGCATATTCTACAAGGTGCAAAAGAAGAAGGTTTTAGAACAGCTATTGTTTGTGAAAAAGGAAGAGAAGTACCATATCAACGTTTTGATGTTGCAGATGAATATATAATCGTTGACAAATTTAAAGACATTGTCAATGAGGATGTTCAGCAAAAGCTAAGAGATATGAATGCTATTGTTATACCTCACGGTTCATTTGTAGCATATGCAGGTCTTGACAATGTTGAAGATAAATTTAATGTTCCTATGTTTGGTAATAGGGATATTTTAAGATGGGAAGCTGAAAGAGACAAAGAAAGAGCACTTCTTGTTGAAGGTGAAGTAAGAATACCTTACAAATATGATAATCCTTCAGAAATTGACCGTCCGGTTATGGTTAAATTCCCTGGTGCAAGGGGAGGAAGAGGTTATTTTGTAGCATCATCTCCTGAAGAATTCAATAAAAAAATAGATGCCATGAAAGCTCGCGGATGGCTGGAAGACTCAGATGTAGCTAATGCACATATTGAAGAATATGTTTCCGGATGTAATTACTGTATACATTATTTCTATTCCGCTTTGGAAGATGAAGTTGAATTGTTAGGTATGGATACAAGATATGAATCCAGTATTGACGGTTTTGTAAGAATGCCTGCTAAAGACCAGTTAGATATTGATTTAAGCCCATCTTATGTGGTTACAGGTAATCATCCTGCAGTTATCAGAGAATCTTTACTTCCTCAAGTATTTGAAATGGCGGATAAATTAGTGGAAAGTGCTAAAAAACTTGTTGCTCCTGGATTAAACGGTCCGTTCTGTATGCAAACTTTAGTAAATGATAATTTAGAAGTAATCTGTTTTGAAATAAGTGCTAGAACCGATGGTGGAACTAATACTTTTATGGGAGGTTCACCTTACAGCTATTTAACTCATGGAAAACCTATGAGTATGGGTAGAAGAATCGCCCTTGAAATTAAAAATGCAATTAAAAAGAAGAATTGGAAAAAATAATAACTTAAAATTATTTTTTTCTTTTTTTTTTTTTACCTGTTTTTGCTTGTTTTTCCTTTGCAGCAATTGCTCTTTGCCTATTTCTGTAAGTGTATGCTCCAACAAAACCAACTAATGCTCCAACCATGAGAACAGCAATAAGTGTAACAAACATACTTACTTGCGGATCAAAAGAACTGTCTGAAAGAGGTCCGAAAACACCATATGCTGCAAGTACAAATAATGGAGTTGCTGCTATTGCACCTAAGATAGCTCCCCATTTCATATTTTTAGCTTTATAACCAACATAAAGTAAACCAATAGCTGCAAATGCATATAACCAATCTAATTGGTACTGTGATGCAACAACACAGATAAATGAAGCAAATGCGGCTCCCATTATAAATGATTTCCAATCAATAAAATTTTTAAAATCCATATATTTTTCCCCTTATTTTTTTAGAAGAAATTAATCCTCCAACACCGCCAGCAATACCCATGACTATTGCATAGTATATTAAATATCCTAAAACTATAAAGACTGTTGTAATTCCGGATACTGTAAATCCAACTAAACCTCCGAAGATTCCAAATAGAGCTCCTCCAAAGGTAGCAATTATAACAAATAATATTGCAGATACTATGGTTCCGAATGCACCAGCAACTGCTGCATTCCACATTCCGCTTATTGCTCCGTCACGGCATAAATATCCTACTATAAATCCAACAAGGAGCAATCCTATAAATTCATAATGTGCAAAGAATGATTTTACAATTACTGCAAGGATAAAACCAAGAAATACTGGTCCCCATTTAGTCATTTTTATCACCTGTTATTAATTTTGTTTTCAAAGTTATTTATGTTTTCTTCAGGATTTTCAATTTCATTTTTTGTCAGATACATTGTAGCTATTGGAGTTTTGCCGGTTATTTTAGCTATTTTCTTTAAGGTTTTTTCATATCCGCTGCCTCCGCATGTACAAAAACTGGCCAGATTTTTGATTTGATTGCCATATTCTTTTAAATAGCTGTATATTGGTGTTGCCATTGTAGCTGCCCAGACAGGAGTTCCAATTATAACTAAATCGTAATCTTTGGGATTTTTAGTTACCTTGTTAATTTCACAGACTCTGTTTGCACTTGCATCAAATCCTCCTTTTATGTATCCTATAGTTCCGTCATATTTGTCTTCAACTGTGATTTCTTCAATATCACAATCCAGGTCTTTTGAATGGTTTTAGCTATTTTTTCGGTTATTTGTGTTCTTGAATAATATACTAATAATGTTTTCATATTACCACTTTTTTATAAATCACTTTCTTTTAATTTTTCTTTTATCTGCTCTAAAACAGCTTTGTGCATTCTTTTTTGTAAATTCTGCTTTATCATTCTGGTTTAATACATCCAAATACCCTTGTGAAACTAAATTAAATGCAAATGGGGTTGGGATAACTGTATTTATCGTTTTAATTTCCATTTGCCCGTTAGCTATTAGTTCAATAACTTTAAGAGCATTATTGACATCCATATAATCTTCCAATGCTTCTCTTCTAGCTTCTTTTAGGATTGAAAAGTCATTATCCATTTCCTGAACAAACTTAAGCAATATTTTTCCTCTTACCTGTTGGCGACCAACAGATTTTGCCTCTCCTTTATAGTGTCTAAGGGTCATTAGTGATCTGCCGGCACAATGTCTGAATCTGCTGGCTAATGTTTCGGTTTTATTTAATGATTGTGTTAGGATATTTTTAAAGTTTTCTGGAGTTAGCTGTTTAAATGCTTCCAGCCCTCCAAGGGTTCCTTCTGCACTTAAGTAAAATCCGTTGTCTGAGATGGATATTGTAACATTTGTATTGTACTGTCTTGCAACAATGTAAGCTACTGCTCTTGAAAGTGCATCATTTACCTTTCTCCCAAATAAGCTGTGGAATATTACAAAACGCCTGTCACCAAATCCCTTATAGTATTCAATCAATAACCTCTGATTGCTAGGTATTTTTGCATATGTGTACTGTTCTACAAAGTATTCATAAATTGAATTGGCTGCAAAGTCATCTACATATAAGTAATCGTATATGAACTCCATAATTTCCTGTTTGCTTTTGTTGTATCTGAATTTGGCATCCATATGTGCTCTGAATCTTTGAATATCCATAGCCAAGTCAAAAGATAATGGTAATTGCTGTGAAAACCAGGAAGGAATTGTTGGAGGCCATTAGCCGGTGAAACATTTATTGTCATTCCTTTTCCATAATTGAAACGGTATGTCTGTCCGCCTAAAACAAAAGTGTCTCCTTTTTTCAGTCTTTCCATAAAGTCCTCTTCTATTTTTCCGACAGTTTCACCGTCACATTTAACTAAAACTCCTGAGCTGTCTGGAATTGTTCCAATATTTGTTGAATATAACATTCTGGCTAGTTTTCCACGTTTGCCGAAGGTGTTTTCCTTATAATCTATCCAGATTTTAGCATAGACATATCTCTCTTCAAGCTCTTCATATTCTCCAGCCATATAGCTTAAAACATCTTCATAATCATCTCTGGTTAAATTTTTGTAGCAATAGCTTTTTCTGATTACATCATATGCGTAATCGATGTCCCAGGGATTTTCAATACTCATTCCGTAAATGTGCTGGGCCAGAACATCTAAACAATTTTGAGGAATGTTTATTTTATCAATTTTACCTTCTTTGGCATCTTTTAACAAAACAGAACATTCAACCAGATCATCACGATTTGTTACAATAATTCTTCCGGTGGATTTTTCATTTAATTTGTGTCCGCTTCTTCCGATTCTTTGAAGAGCTCTTGAAACGGATTTTGGAGAGTTAATAAGAACAACCAAATCAATATATCCTATATCTATTCCCAATTCCAGTGATGTTGATGAAACTACGACTTTAAGTTTTCCTTCTTTTAATTTGTTTTCAGTTGCTAGACGAACCTCTTTTGAAAGTGAAGAGTGATGGGCCATTATATTTTCATCATTATAGTTTTTGGAAACATTTTTTTTTTAAGATTGTAGACAAAACGTTCAGTTCCACTTCTTGTATTTGTAAAGACAAGGGTGGTTTTATTTTCCTGAATCAGGTCATCCAATAAGTTATATGTTCCAAGTCGGGTATCCTCACTATCTGCCAGCATAATGTCACTAACAGGACATAGAACTTTTATATCCAGGTCTTTAAGGTAATTTATATTGATGATTTTACAATCCCGCTCAACTCCGTATTCATAACCTACAAGGAATTTGGCGACTTCTTCAAGAGGGCTGACAGTAGCTGAAAGTCCAATTCTTGTATATTGTCCAATTAAATGTTGTAAACGCTCAAGTGATAAACTTAGATGTACACCACGTTTATTTTCAGCAAGTGAATGTATTTCATCAATTATAACATATTTCACATTGCTTAATTTTTCCCTAAACTTTGGTGCTACCAGTAAAATGGATAAAGTTTCAGGGGTGGTAATTAGGATGTGTGGGGGCTTTTTAAGCATTTTCTGTCTTTGATATTGGGTAGTGTCACCTGTTCGGACTGCCTTTCTGATTCCCAAATCCTTTCCTGCAATTTTTTCAATGCCTTTAAGAGGTTCCTCCAGATTTTTTTCAATATCATTATCCAAAGCTTTCAGCGGTGAAATATAAATGCAATAAACTTTATCTTCAAGTTCACCTTTCTGGGAAAGAGTTGTTAGTTCACTAAGTATTGATAAAAAAGCAGTTAATGTTTTTCCTGATCCTGTAGGTGATGAAACCAAAATATTGTTTCCTTTGTGAATGTCTACAATTGACTTTTTTCTGAGCTGGAGTAAAATCTTCGAAAGTTTCATCGAACCATTGTCTAACCCATGGATGTAAGGTTTTGTATATTTGTTTTTTGAATAGCTTTTTGTTTGCTCAGTTATCATTTTTATCTCAACTTTTATCTTAAAGATTATATATTTACTAAAACTAATTTATTATTAATATAAGTTTTAAACTTTTAGGAGATATAAAATGTCTGATTTAATTTTAAAGGAAGCTATTGATAATCTCTCAGATGATGATGTAATTGTAAGAAAGGAAGCAGTCAATGCTTTGATTGGTGTAACTGACATTGAAGCTATTGATCCATTAATTGAAGCAACTACTGATGATAATGCTCAAATAAGATTTAAAGCAGCTGAAATTTTAGGTAACATGGGGGAAGTTGCCAGGGATAAATTAATTAAAATTTGAGGCATCAGAAGGTAAAAATAAACGTTTTTTAACATTTGCTCTTAAAGAAACTAAGGATGAAAAAAGTTATTCCTTATTTTGCAGGTGCTGTAGAGGATGATGATTTTGGAGTAAGAAAAACAGCAATAAGAGCTTTAGGGGAGCTTCAGGCACATGATGAATTATATACAATAGCTAAAGGACTTGAAGATGAAGACTGGGGTGTCCGTTTAGCTACTATTTATGCATTGGGGGATTTAGCTTCTGACGAATCCATTGATTTAATTAAAGATGCAAGACGTAAGGAAAAAGATAAAGACTTTAAAAAATCATGTAACAAGGCTCTTAAAAAAGCAGATAAGGCTAAAAAGCAAAAAGCATCTGGTAAAACTTTATCAAAAGTAAAACCAATGAGTACAATTAAGGAAATGGAAAAAACCAATGTTCAAAAAGCTATTAAAGAATATGAACAGTATGTAACTGAAGAACAGCCAAAAGATGCTCCTTATAAAAGATTATGTATTCTTTATAGAAAGAACAATGATTTGGAAAATGAAATCAGAATTTTAAATAAGGCTATTGAAGTTTTATCTAAGAAAAAACCGGGAAAAGAAGATTGGTTTGAAAAAAGATTAGCTAAATTAAGTTAATCTTATATAAATCACTTCTTTTGTTTTTTAAAAGAGAAGTTCTGTTCTTACTTTTTTTTATTTCCTCTAAATCTATTTCTGCTATTTCCATGTTTTCCTGTTCATCCAGCTGGACAATCACTTCACCCCATGGATTTGCAATAATTGAATGGCCGTAACTGTGATAGCTTGCATCTTTATTTAGTGCAGGTGCAACACCAACACAATAAACCTGATTATCCAAAGCTCTGGATCTGAATGTAAGTTCCCAATGGGCAGGACCTGTTGTCATGTTAAATGCTCCGGGATAAAACAGAATTTGAGCTCCGGCTTCTGCCATTAGTTTAGCCAGTTCAGGAAAACGAATATCATAACAGATTCCGATACCTACTTTTCCAAAGTCTGTTTTGGCTATTGTAACTTTATTTCCGGAACTTAATGTGTCTGATTCCTTAAAATAAATTTTTCCTTTAACATCAATATCAAATAGGTGCATTTTTTGATGTTTGGCTATTATTTCACCGTTTTTATCAAATAAATAGCTGGTGTTAAAGATTTTTGAGCCTTCCTTTTCAGGAATGGATCCTGCTAAAATATATGTATTATTTTCATTAGCTAATTTGGCTATTTTGGATAATGTTGGGCTATGTGTTTCTTCTTCACAGTATTCTATGAACTTTTCATTGGAATAGGGGCAATTAAACATTTCGGGAAGAACAATAAAATCAGCATTCTGTTTAACTGCTTTTAAAATCATAGATGTGGCATTTTCAATGTTTTTTTCTTTATTGTCAACTACATTAATCTGACATAGTGCAATTTTAATTTTCATATTAAACACTTTAAAAAATAGAAAAAAGTATGAAATAATTCATACTTATGCAATATCTGCGGTTTGAAGTACAGCATTAATATCACTAGAATTAATGGAATTTAATGAATCGCCACTTATTTTAAATACATATAATTCTCCATTGCTGAATAATGATACATATCTGGTGTAATTTCCATTTGATTGCTCTAAAATTACATCTGAAGCATTTCTACCATCTAATGTTATTGTCTGAACTGTATCTATATAATTTCCATTTTCCTGAGCATAACTAATTCTATCTTGAGTTATATCTTTTAATGATGTGGAATCATTAGATACATTATAATATTGGATAATAGTGCCATTTTCGTTTTTAAAGAAGACGGAACCTTCATGGTCGCTGTCAGTTCCATTTACTTCATTCCAACTGCTTGGATAGCTGAAAGAAAATCCTGCTTCAGAAAATTTAACCATATCTCCACTTTGTGCAGTTTGGTTATTATTGTTTGGTCCTGTGATGACAATTCCGCAGATGACGATTATTGTAATAAGTATAATTGCTCCAATGAGAATTTTGTTTTCTTTAATGATTTCAATTGTACTTTCTTCGTCGCTAAATTGTTTTTTTCTTTTTTTCAGGAGCTTTATCAAATATTTCCTTTTTAGGAGCTGAGGGTTTCATTTTTGGAAATTTATATCCACAGTTCCCACATGCAGGTGCACCATCGTAACTAGGATTTCCACATTCGGGACATTTTTTCACAGCCTAACCTCCATTAAATTTAACTTTTATTATTTATAATATTTAAAACTAAATGTTTTTTAATCAGTGGATATAAATAATATGTAAGTGAGATATTATGGCAAAACCTGAAATTATAAACTTTGATAACATAAATTATGCAATTTATAAAGTTGGTACTTGGAAAAATCATTATGAAATAAATCAAATTGGATTGTCTAGAGAAATTCCTGTTACTAATGCTACATTACATCATGTTAAACTAAGTATGGAGGAAATTAGAAAATCTGAATTTGACATTGATAATAAAACTGTTAACGGATTTGTAGCTATTGCTTTACAGCTAAATCCTAAAATACAAAAAATGGATTTGGATGATGTTATTGCTTTAGAACAAAAAGAATATGAAAGTATTCTTGAAGAATTGGATAATTTAGAATTATTAAGTGATGATGGTTCTGTTTCTTTAGATACTGAAGATTATCTTATTTTCAAATTGGAAAAAGAGTGTCATGTAACCAATTCAATTCCCGCTAATTTGCATACTAAAAAATATTATGTTGATGAATTAAAAAGAATTGAAAAGTCTTTAAGTTAAAAAGCATCCAATGTTACTTTTTTATCTCTTTTTAATTCTTTTGGAGGATTTACCGCTACAAACTCAATGCCTTCTTTTTCTATTAATTCTTTAGCATCTTCTCCAAGTGAGGGCGCTACAAGCAAACCTCTGATTTTCTTTTTTTGGACAAGACATTCTTTTAAATAATCATTGTCATCATCTTCAAAATCAGTAAGATATCTTTTCAGTTGTTTTACAGCACTTACTCCTGCTTTACGTGCTTTTAATTCCAAAATCATCAGGTTGTTATCACAATCTTTTCCTAAAATGTCTATAAAACCGTGTTCAACACTGTATTCTCTTGCTGTTGGCTTGAAGCCTTCTTCAATCATATGGGGTTTTTCCATAATCATGTCTCCCATATCTTTTTCATAACCTGCCTGTTCAAGTTCTTCAAAGTCTTCAATGTTTGCATAAGTTATGTATTGGACTTTTCTAATTTCAACAGTTAATAATTCTTTAGGTGTTCTTCTGTGGCTTTCTAAAATTAAGTTATTGTCCTGGATATATCCTCTTGTTTTGGATTTTGGAGGTTGCCAATTTACAGGCTCTACTTTTTTTTTTCCTGATGTATTAAAAATGAACCGTCTGGTTTTATTAGGATTATACGTTCTCCCCAATTCAATTCACTTAATGCTCTTCCCTCATAATTGACTTTACAGCAGGCATATATTGTAATTGTAGCTCTTTTTCTTAATGCTTCTTCTATTAAACCGTAAGCATCTTCACAATTTGGGTTCTCTAGTATTTTATATTTCATTAAAATAAGATTACTGTAGTTTAGTTTAAATATTTTATTATGGAAATTATTATCATGGATTTAGATGATTATTTTATTTCAAAGCGTGAAGAATATATTATGGATTCTTTCAAATTCCAAAGTGGAGATGTATTAAATAATGTTTCTGTAGAGTATATGACCTTTGGAACTCCAAAATATGATGATGACGGTTGTATTAATAATGCTATTGTATACTGTCATGGTTCTTTGGGAAATTATGCTTCAGTTAGCAAATTATGTCCTTTATCTTATACTGGAGGTCCTTTTGATAAAAATGAATTCTTTATTATTTCGCTTTCTGAATTAGGTGCTCCAGGTTCATGTAGCCCATCAACAACTAATTTAAATAATTCATTTCCAAAGTATAGTATTGAAGATATGGTTAATTTTCAAAATAAGTTCTTAAAAGACAAATTCGGAATAACTCATGTTAGGGGGATTATTGGGAACTCCATGGGGGTTTTGTAGCTTTGACATGTGCAGTTCTATATCCTGACTATGCGGATTTCATTATTTCCGGAGCAAGCGGTTATAAAGTAGCGGGACGCAATTATATTTTATCAAAATTAGTTGATGAGATTATTTCAACTGACGGGGATTATGATTCTGGAAAAAATACTTCTTCATTAGTTAGAACCCTAAGACTGGCTACTCAGGCGGTTTACAGTTTCGAATTTCAAAGGAAGCTCTTCATAAAATTCCGAATAGTCAATTGGATGTGGAATTTGATGAATTTGGAGATGAAGGATTGCTTGACAGCATTTTTGATGTTAAATATTGTAATGACGCAACTCTGGATTATGATATTGAAAAGGATTTGAATAAAATAAGATCTAAAGTTTTAATAATTGGAATAAATCAGGACCAGTATTTCCTCCAAATTTAGATGCAATTCCAATGCATAATTTAATTGAAGATTCTGAATTGATTATTTATGATTCTGATTTGGGTCATATCGGATTTCGGGAACTTGAAACAATTGAAGAATAATTGTCCGAATTTATGAAAAATTTCAGGTGATGATATGGATGTTAGGATTGTAGATTATGGAGAAAATGCTGATGGGGGATTTATTAGCTATAACATAAGCGGATTATCCCAAAATCAGTTGGAATTTTTAAATAATAATCTTGATGACGAAACACAAATCACTAATGATAATTTGATATTAAATACAAAATTTATAAAAGAGTTTTTCCCATTTCAAAGCAGAGAATCCAAAATCAAAGTTGAAGATTTTATTTCAAGAGAAGAAATTGAAATGGCAATATTTTTATCTAGTTTTTTAGAAGATATGGATTAAAAAAAGTTTTCAAGTAGCTAGAGTTATTCCAGCTATTTTGATACTTTTAACATGTGTTGGGTAGCTTTTAAGGATTTTTCAGCTATTTCTTTTGGAACAGTTACTTGAGGTTCTTCGTTTTTAAGTGCATTTCTTACTTTTTCCAAAGTATGTAATTTCATAGTGCTGCAGATAGCTCCTTCAAGTAAAGGATATAATTTTTTACCTGGAATTTCACTTTCAAGTCTGGTAATCATATCAATTTCAGTACCAATTACAAATTCCTTTTTGTCGCTTTGAGCAATATATTTTAACATTCCGCCAGTTGAAAGGACTTTGTCACATGCTTCCTGAACATCCATATTACATTCGGGATGGCAAATTATTTCTGCATCTGGGTGCTGTTTTCTTTTTTAATTCAACATCTTCAGTATGGAATAGTTTATGAACATAACAGTGTCCGCCTTTTGGAACAGGTATAATTTCTTTGGAAGTTTGTTTAGCTACATTGCTGCCTAAATTGTTATCAGGTCCAAAGAGTATTTCATCTTGAGGTAAACTTTCAGTAACTTTTAGTGCATTAGCTGAAGTACATAATGTGTCTGCGTGTTGTTTGGCTTCAGCAATACTGTTTACATAAAGAATTACTCCTGCATCAGGATGTTCTTCTTTTGCTTTTAATAATTCGTCTTCCGGTAACATATGTGCCATAGGACATTCTGCCTCCAAATCTGGAATTACGATTTTTTTATCCGGATTTAAGATATAAGCAGTTTCAGCCATAAAGTCTACTCCACAGAAAATAACTAAGTCTTTATCTTCTATTTCAGCAGCTTTCATACATAATTCTAATGAATCTCCAAGGAAATCAGCTATTTCTTGAATTTCTTTAGGCTGATAATTATGTGCAAGAATTATTGCATTTTTTCATCTTTCAATTGTTTAATTTCATCTTGTAAAGACCCACTCATTATTTCACCTGTTGTTAACATACTTTCTAATTTCATTAGTAATAATTAACTTATATTTTTCTTTTTTATTAAAGTCTTTTATCCAAAAGGATATTTTCAGTGAGCTTTCTTCAAAATTAATGCCTTTTGAAAAAACTTGAGCTTTTGGATTTTTTAAAATACCTTCCTGTCTGTTTATAAAATCTAAAATATGTATTTTAAATTCTTCAATGTCTATATTTAAATCTATTCCAACAATCAAATCTACTCTGTGTCTTTCTTTTTTTGTTATATTGTAAATAAGTATTGTTGGTTAGTATGGAATTTGGAATATTACTTAACACTCCATTGTCATCTCTGATAGTTGTTGACCTGAGGCTTATTGTTTCTACTGTTCCTTTCATTTCTTTGATTTCAAGAGTATCTCCGACTTTGACACTTCTGCCCATTATTAACAAGATTCCTGAAAAGAAATTGGATATGAGATCTTTAGCTGCAAAACTCACAGCAATACCTACAATTCCTAAACTTAATAATGTTCCTGCCAGATTTATATCAAATATTTGCAATATGGACATTAATGCTATGAAATAAATTATATAATTTATAATGTCTCTGATAAGATAAATCAAAGTAATGTCTTTTTTAAATCTCTTCATTTTATTCATTAAATAAGCTACAAGTCTTACAATAATGTGTAGTAATTATAATTAATAAAATAATGATTATTTTTGAAACAGGGTCCTCTAACATATCTATAATATTCATATTATGCACTTAAAATTTCTATTGTCATTAAATCGTCTGCAACTTCAACATTTTCAAAAACTTTTTTAGCTTCCTTTAATAAATCCTCTGTGTCAGTATATCTGGTACTGATGTGAGTTAATACTAATCGTTTAGTGTTGGAACATTTGGCTATTGTAGCAGCATCCTGTGATGTTGAATGGAAATTTTCTCTAGCTTTATCATCATCTTCAAGCGTGTATGTTGACTCATGGATTAGCAAAGTACTGTTTTTTGCAAATTCAATCATTTCTTCACATGGTCTGGTATCTCCGGAGTATGTGATTTTTATTCCTTTTCGGGCATCTCCAAGAACCTGTTCGGGTTTTATGATTTTTCCGTTTACTTCAACTTCTTCACCATTGTGCAATTTTCCAAAAAGAGGCCTACGGGAACACCAAGTTCAATAGCTTTATTTCTCAAAAATCTGGGTTTTTTCTTTTCTTCTATTGAATATGCAAGGTTGGTTACATTATGCATAACTTCCTGGGATTTAATGATATATTCATCAGTTTCAAGTATTGTTCCGCTGCTGATTTCTATAAATTCAATCGGAAAATCAAATTTGCAATAACCTAATGAATATATTGCATTTTCAACTTTTTAAGACCTTTTGGCCCATATATTGTTAATGGTTTTTCTCTTCCTCTGAAATTCAGGGATTGCAGAAGTCCTGGAAGGCCCAATATATGATCTCCATGATAATGGCTAATGAAAATCTTGGATATTTTCATCGGACTTATCTTTGCATATATCAGCTGTCTTTGGGTGGATTCTCCGCAATCAAACAACATAACTTCACCAAAGGCTTTTAAAATTATCCCTGGGTGGTTTCTTGTATATGAATGAACTGCTGAAGATGTTCCTAAAAATGTAATTTCCATTTAATCACTTATATTAATTATAATAAAATATATATCAACATATAATTTAAAATTTTGGTGATTTTTTGGATAGAATAATTGAATACATGCTTGAAGAAGATGAAGGTTTTGGAGATATTACATCTGAAGCAGTAGTTGATGAAGATAAAACTGTAACTGCTCATATTATTTCTAAAGATGAAGGTATTTTGGCAGGTATTGATATCATTAAGGAAATGTTTGAGTCTAAAAATGTCCAAGTAATTTTTAACTTAAAAGATGGAACTAAAATAGCTAAAAATGATTTGTTAATGTGTTTAAAAGGTGATGCAAGGACAATATTGTTGCTTGAACGTTCTGCACTAAATCTGCTCATGAGAATGAGTGGTGTAGCCAGTGCTGCTGACTATCATGTTAATTTGGTAAATGATTATGATGTAATAATTGCAGGAACACGTAAAACACTGCCAGCTATTGGAAAATTCGATAAACAGGCATTAAAAATAGGTGGTGCAGATACACACAGATTCTCCCTTGATGATATGGTGTTGATTAAGGATAATCATATAGCCAGTGTTGGAACTCCTTTGGAAACACTTTTTAAAAGCTAAAGAAAATGTTAGCTTTTCTAAAAAAAATTGAAATAGAAGTCGAATCCCTAAAAGATGCTGTTGATTGTGTTGAAAATAAAGCAGATATTGTAATGTTGGATAACATGTCTCCTAAAGAGGTTGAAGAAGTTTTGGAAGAGTTAATCAAATTAAATATTCGTGACAATTCTTTAATTGAAGTTTCTGGAGGAATCACTGCTGAAAATATTGTGGATTATGCTAAATTGGGAATTGATATAATTTCTCTTGGTGCTCTGACTCATTCAAGCAGAAGTTTAAACTTTTCTTTAAGAATACTAGAGGATTAAAGAATGTCTGTTGTAAATAAGTTCAACCAAAAAGCTAAAGAATATGATAGTGAAAGAAGAGCTTTAATACCATGTTTTGATGATTTTTATGGAATAGCTATTGATTGTATTGATTTTAAAGGAGATAATCCGAAAGTTTTAGATTTGGGTGCGGGCACGGGTATTTTATCTCAATTTTTACTTGAAAAATATCCAAATGCAGAAATTGTCCTTATTGATCTGGCTGAGAAAATGCTAAAAGAGGCCGAAAAAAGATTTGAAGGAAATGATAATATTTCATTTATATGTGACGATTATATAACTCATGAATTCAACACAAAGTTTGATATAATCATATCTTCTCTTTCTATCCATCATTTGACTGGAACGGAAAAGAAAGTTTTAATTGAAAAGTATTATGATTTATTAAAGGATGGTGGAAACTTTGTCAATGCAGATCAGGTTTTAAATCCTAATAAAGGTGTTGAAGATTATTTTAAATCAAAACTTGATGAACATACGGGTGAAATTAGTGAGAAAGCTTATGGCGAGGCTAAAATTAGGAGAACTTATGATAAACCCAGTTCTGTGGATTTTCAGTTGGAATGTTTAAAAAATGCAGGTTTTGACCATGTTGGGATTCCTTATAAATATTATGTTTTTGCAGTATTTTGGGCTAAAAAATGATAAATTTAATAATATATAAAAATCATAATTATTAAAGATAGATGATTATTATTTTTTTTACAATGGTGATTTAATGGTAAAAATGGCTAAATTAGCTTTGGAAGATGGTACAGTTTTAAAAGGTGATGGTTTCGGTTATGAAACTACTAAGGTAGGGGAACTTGTTTTTTCAACTGGTATGGTTGGTTATACTGAATCTTTAACTGATCCTTCTTTTAAAGGAGAAATATTAATGTCTACTTATCCTTTAGAGGGAAATTATGGGGTAAGTGAAGAATGGTATCAGTCAGATAAAATTCAAGCTGAAGGTTTTGTTGTAAGGGAAGTTTGCAGAGAAGTTTCTAATTTTTCATCACAAAAAACTTTAGATGATTTTTTAAACGAATTTGAAACTCCGGGAATTAGTGGAATCGACACACGTGATTTAACTCTTAAAATTCGTGAAGAAGGGTCAATGAAAGCAGCTATTTCAACTGAAGACATCCCTGACAGTGAATTAATAGAACTTGCACGTGCTCAGCCAAGTATTGTTGATATTGATGTTGTGCCACAGGTATCTACTAAAAAGAAATTAAAGTTTTCAATGAGGATGCCAACAAAAAAGTAGCTTTAATTGACTGCGGTGTTAAGAAAAATATTATAAACAACTTTTTGGAACGTGGAATAGGAGTTGTTTTGTTCCCATATGATACTGATTATAAAACTATTTTGGATTACTCTCCTGACGGTTTGATGATTACTTCAGGACCAGGAAATCCTGATAGGGTACATGAAACTATCAGCACAGTTCAAAAATTATCTGAAAGATTACCTATTTTTGGAATTTGTATGGGTCAGCAGTTAGTAGCTAAATCTTTTGGAGCCAGATCTTACAAAATGAAATTTGGACACAGAGGGCAAATCAGCCGGTAAAAGATTTACATACTGGCAAAGTATATATCACTTCTCAAAATCACGGATTTACTATTGATAAAGAGTCTATTAATGAGACTGACTTAGCTTTAACTCAAGTAAATCTTAATGATGGAACTCCTGAAGGTTTTTCACATAAGGAATTGCCTGTTCACTGTATTCAGTACCATCCTGAAGCAGGACCCGGTCCAAATGATACAAGATATGTTTTTGATAAATTTAGTCAAATGATGGATGAATATTAAGATTACCATTTTATAATAAAAATTAATGAGGATTACAAAATGCCTATTGATAAGGATATTAAAAAAGTATTAATAATTGGTTCTGGACCTATTCAAATTGGTCAAGCAGCAGAATTTGATTATTCTGGTTCACAAGCATGTAAATCACTAAGAGAAGAGGGAATTGAAACTGTCCTTGTTAACAGTAATCCTGCTACTATTCAAACTGATATGGATATGGCAGATACTGTTTATACCGAACCATTAACTCCTGAAATTGTCTCAGAAATTATTAAAAAAGAAAATGTCGATGCAATTTTACCGACTATGGGTGGACAAACAGGATTAAATATCGCTACAGGACTTGGAGATTTAGGTTTACTTGATGGAATTAAAGTTTTAGGTTCTGATATTCAGACAATTAAAGATGTGGAAGACCGTGATTTGTTCGGTCATTTCATGGATAAACTTAATGAACCTATTCCAAAATGTCATGCTGTAGAAAGTGTTGAAGAAGCTATAGAAGCAGTAAAAGACATTGGTTATCCAGTAATTGTAAGACCTGCATTTACACTTGGAGGAACTGGTGGTGGAGTAGCTTACAATGAAGAAGAATTAATTGAAATAGCTACTCATGGATTGGATATGAGTTTCATTAACCAGGTTCTTATTGACGAATCTGTTTTAGGTTGGAAAGAATTCGAATATGAAGTAATGAGAGATAAAGAAGACACTTGTATCATTGTATGTAACATGGAAAACATAGACCCTATGGGAATCCACACTGGTGAAAGTGTTGTTGTAGCTCCTGCTCAAAATTTAAATGATAGGATTCACAGGCATTAAGGGATGCTTCTATTAAAATTATCAGAGCTTTAGGTATTCAGGGAGGATGTAATATTCAATTTGCAGTTAATCCGGAAACCGGAGAATACAAGGTAATTGAAGTAAATCCTAGGGTAAGTAGAAGTAGTGCACTTGCATCTAAAGCAACAGGTTATCCTATAGCTAAAATTTCTTCTAAAATAGCTTTGGGAATGACTTTAGATGAAATTAAAAATGATATTACTAAAGAAACACCTGCTTCCTTTGAACCGGCTATTGATTATGTAGTTGTAAAAATCCCAAGATGGCCATTTGATAAATTCAGAGGAATCAACCGTGAAATAGGAGTTCAAATGAAAGCTACCGGTGAAGTAATGGCAATCGGTAGAACATTTGAAGAAGCAATTCAAAAAGCTATTAGATCACTTGATATGGGTCATGACGGATTTGAATATGTTGAATACACTGAAGATGATTTGGCCAATCCGACTGATGAGCGATTCCAGTTATATTCAGCCATTAAAGACGGAATGGATTTGGATAAGATTCAGAAATTAACCAATATTGACAAATTTTTCCTATACAAAATCAGAAACATTGTTAATTTTGAAAATGAAGTTACAGAAGAAAAATTAAACGATGCTGACTTCCTGAGAAAAGCTAAACAGATGGGATGTTCAAACAAAAGATTAGCCGCCCTATCTAATCAGACTGAAGAATACATTAGAAATTTACTTAACAGATTCAATATAAAACAGTCCTATAAAATGGTTGATACCTGTGCTGCAGAATTTGAAGCTAAAACACCATATTATTACAGTACATATGATTCAGGTAACGAGCTCAAATCATCCAATAAAAAGAAAATCGTTATTTTAGGTGCGGGTCCTATCAGAATAGGTCAGGGTATTGAGTTTGATTACTGTTGTGTACATTCTCACTTGCTCTAAAAGATGAGGGAATTGAAACTATTTTAATCAATAACAATCCGGAAACTGTAAGTACTGATTATGATATTTCTGATAAACTGTTCTTTGAACCTATCACTTTTGAAGATGTGATGGGTATTATTGATCAGGAAAAACCTGATGGAGTTATTGTTCAATTTGGTGGTCAAACTTCAATTAATTTGGCAGTACCATTAGCTAATGCTGGAGTTAAAATATTGGGAACTCCATATGAAAGTATTGATGGTGTTGAAGACAGGGAATTATTTGCAAAATTATTAAATAAATTGCATATTCATCAGGCACCATATGGAACAGCTAATTCCTTTGAAGAAGCTCGTGAAATTGCAGAGAGAATTACTTTCCCTGTTTTAGTACGTCCGTCATATGTTATTGGTGGAAGGGCTATGGAAATTGTTTATGACAATAATGAGCTTGAAAAATATATGAAAGAAGCTGTAAAAGTCTCACCTGAACATCCGATTTTAGTAGACAAGTTCCTTGAAGATGCTATTGAATTGGATGTGGATGTATTGTGTGACGGTGAGGAAGTGTTTATAGCAGGAATTATGGAACATATTGAGGAAGCAGGTGTTCACTCCGGAGATTCTGCTTGTGTAATTCCACCGCAAACTATTCCTGAACACATTCTCAACACTATTCGTGAATACAGTACTAAATTAGCTTTGGAATTGGATGTTAAAGGTTTAATGAATATTCAGTATGCAGTTAAACTTGATGAGAAAATGGTTTACATTATTGAAGCTAATCCTCGTGCAAGTAGGACAGTTCCGTTTGTAAGTAAAGCTATTGGAGTGCCATTGGCTAAAAGTAGCTACATGGATTATGACTGGAGCTAAATTAAAAGACTTTAATTTAACTAAAGAAATAAAAATAGATCATGTTGCTGTAAAAAGAATCTGTTTTCCCATTCTTAAAACTTCCGGAATCCGATACAGTACTTGGACCTGAAATGAAATCCACTGGTGAAAGTATTGGTGTAGATGAAAACTTTGGAATGGCATTTTACAAATCCCAGCTTGCTGCAGGTATGGATTTACCAAAAGAAGGTAAAATCTTTATCAGCGTAAAAGAACAGGATAAAAAGAAAATCCGTCCAATTGCTGAAAAAGCAGCTAATTTAGGTTTTGAACTTGCAGCAACTAGCGGAACTGCTGATGCGGCAAAGGGTGTTGACATTGAAAAAATTAAAAAAAGTATCTCAAGGATCTCCAAACATCAGGGATGCAATTTTAAACAAGGAAATTGATCTGATTATCAACACTTCAGAAGGTAAACAGTCTGCTCAGGACGGATATATAATCAGACGTTTAGCTATTGAACTTGGTATACCTTATGTTACTACCTTGTCTGGAGCTAGAGCTGCTTTAAATGCTATTGAAGCTGTTCAAAATAATGAAATTACAGTAAAATCTTTAAATGAACATATTGATGGAGAATAAGGTTAATTATTATATAAATAATCTTTAATGTCTATTCCACAATATGGACATTCTTTTTTTCTTTATTTTTTAATTTACGCCTACATTTAGGACAATAATTTAATTTAACAGGATATTCCTTATTTAAGTCTAATTTTTTATCAATGTCTATTCTTAAGCTAATCATTGTTTTTAGAGCATTCATATCCCAGTTATTATCCATCAGCTTTTTTTTTATAGTAATAAGCTTCAGTCATACTTTTATAGTATCCAAAAATAGTTTCTCCTTTCTGTACAAAAAATTCCCGTTTTTTATGGTCAAAATGAATTTTACCTTCTCTTTCCTCTTTATTTATTTTGCTTCCTTTGATTCGGCCTTTGGGTCTTTTTTTCAGGAAAAGGAGGCAATTTCATATTTTCGTATTTATTTTCTAAATCTGATTCAACAAGCAAATCATAATCAAAATTACAGTAAAAAAAAAGAGCGTCTCTTTCATATAAAGCATCAGATAACTTTTTAAACTCACCATAGTCTTTATTATTATATTTTATCCGATACACATTTCCGGATTTTACAATATTTCTGTAAAAATATCTTATTTCTTGTGAGTTAATAGTAATCATTCCTATTATGCTTAAAGAAAGGCGTAAAGGCCATATTTTGGGAGGTATAAAAAGTGTTCTAATTTCTTTTTTGAAGTTAATTGAGGTTGTATTTATATTAATTAAAATATAGCCCTTCGCCAGAATAATATATTTTCTTATATTTTTATAAAACTTTCCATTCAATAGGTAATCTATATATAAAACAAATTAGAAAACTTTTTTTTTAATGTTAACAATTAAAGATGGGATTGTATTAAAGGGACAGGATTTAACTCCAGTTCGTGAAAACATTGTCATTGATGATGGCAAAATTATAGAAATGGCTAAAGATGTCTGTGAAGGTAAAATTATAGATGCCACAGATTCAATTGTCTGTCCAACTTTCTTAAATGGCCACACTCATATTGGAGATTCCATAATTAAGGATGAAGGTTACGGATTATCATTGGGGAAATGGTCAAACCTCCAAATGGTGTTAAACATAAAGCACTGGCTAATGCTGAAGACGGCGAAATAATTGATGCTATGAAAAAGTCAATGTGGGACATGTTCGAATCAGGGACAACTCATTTTATTGATTATCGGGAAGGTGGAATTAAAGGTGTTGAGCTTTTAAGAAAGGCTTCTAAAAATTTACCTGTAACTCCTGTTATTCTTGGCCGTGACGATAGTTTCTATGGGCAAAATCCTGATTTGAGAAAAGTTAAAATAGCTATTCGCAAACTTTTAAAATTGGCTGACGGTATTGCATTAAGTGGATTTGGCGAGATTAGTGATGAAGTAGCTAGTTTAATAACTTCTGAATGTAGGAAAGCAGGTAAAATATCTTCAATTCATGTAGCTGAATCAATGCATCTTCAGGACGATTCCTTAAGGGATTTCAATAAAACTGAAATTCAAAGGGGAGTGGATGCTGATTTTGATCAGCTGGTTCACTGTACAAATCCGAGAAATAATGATTTGGAATTGATTAAAAATTCAAATGTTGTTGTTTGTCCAAGAGCTAATGCCACTTTAAATGTTGGTGTGGCTCCTTTAAATGAGATGTTTTCTAAAGGAATCAAACCCCTGCTGGGCAGCGACAATTTAATGTTGAATTCACCTAATTTGTTTAGGGAATTGGAATTCAGCTTAAAGATAATGTCGGTTTATTACAAAAATTACTTGAATCCTAAAGATTTATTGAAAACTGCAACAACCAATATCTGTAATTTTGAGATTAACCGATATATTGAAAAGCCGGTTATTGATGTTAATCAGGAAGCAAACTTATTTATTTCTAAAAAATATTCAAAAAATCCTTATTTAAATATTATAAATCGTTGTGGAACGAAAGATATATTATATATTATGAACAGAGATATTCATATTAAAAATGTTTGATATAAATAAAACATAAAGTCAAATTACTTGGGAGATGGAAACATGTACAAAAAAATTAGTCCCAACTGATGGGTCAGAATTTGCTCAAAAAGCTGAAAAACATGCATTATTTTTAGCTAAAACTACTGGTGCTGATATTTATGCGCTTAGTGTTACTGAAAATAATTTTGTTAACGGGCTTCCATTAGATGATGAGGTATATCAATTAAACCAATTACTCAAGCAACGTTCTGAAGATAATATAAAAAGAATTTGAAGAAATGGATGAAACTTCAGGTATAAAAATCCATGGAATTATTAGGGAAGGTTCACCGGCTAAAACTATCTTGGAAGTAGCTAAAGAAGAAGACATTGATTTGATTGTTATTGGTAGTTCTGGTAAATCCGGATTTGACAGATTTATAATGGGTAGTGTTGCTGAAAAAGTAGTTAACGCTGCTAAATGTGCGGTGTTGGTTATTCACTAATTTTTCAACATTCCCTTTTTTATATTTTTAATAAACTATTTTAAGGTGTTTATCATGTTAGTAAAAAGAGCTATGTCTAAAAATGTTGTTAGTGTTTCAGTTCCTGGAAACCGTGAAAAAGTTTTAGACTTAATGAGAAAGAAGATAAAGCGGTTCTTCCTGTTGTTAAAGGTGACACTAAACAGCTAGTGGGATTAATAACTCGTTCAGATTTAATTGTCAATCCTGATGAAGAACAAATAGCTATTTTAATGAGTACTGATTTGGTTACTGCAAGTCCTGATGACGATGTTAAGGATGTAGCTAAAAAAATGATTGATAATAATGTTAGGAGAGTTCCTGTTGTTGATGATAATGGTGATTTGGTAGGTATTATCACTTCCTTTGATTTGGTATCCAATGCATTAATTAAACTTGAAAGTGATGATCCTGTTGAAAATTTCATGATTACTACAGTTCCAACAACATGGTATAAAACTCCTCTAAATGTTGCATTTGAAACTATGAAACAGTTCGGTCTTAAATCTGTTTTAGCTTTAAATGATTCTGCTAAATTAGTGGGTATTTTAACTGAAACTGATTTTATTGAAGAATCAGAAATTATCTCAGAACGTAGTGAACACAGTTCTACAGTAGGAACCGAAGGAGATAAATGGTCATGGGACAGTACTTCTGTTTTATATATTGAGAAAAATTGTTTAAAATTCACTGACAAGCTTGTTGAAGATGTTGGTACACATAAAGTTGAAGTAGTTAATTCTAAAACTAAAGCATCTGACTGTGCTAAAAAATGAAAACATTAAATATTGAACAAATTCCAGTTATTGGTGTGGAAGGAGAGTTAATAGGGCTTGTAAGAGCTAGTGATTTAATTAAAGCTTTAGTGGATTAAGTGTGGTGTATATGGCTCTTAATCCAGTTTTGGTAATAAAAGTTATGGATGGGAATTCTGTTGGTGTTAGAGCAAGACTTAAAGATGATTATGTTGAACATGAAATTGTCTTGAATTCAGTACTTGCTTATTACTGGGCCAATGATTTCCTCCTGTTGTAAAATTTTTAGAACTTTTTGAATCTGTTATAAAAAGAACCATTAATGAGCTAATGCCTCATAAAAACTTAAATTTAAAATATGAAGTTAAGGCAGATGCAAAACTTGAAGATGCACTGAAATAGAAATTAATTTGATTGAAGTTGAAGCTGATGGTATTGGCTTTAAAATTGATGGAAAACAATTAATTCTTCAGGGTTTTAGAAACACTGATAATTCTGAACTAACAGACTTTAAATTTAATGAAAGCTTTGATAAAAAGATAGAAACGCCGGATATTGTTTTAAAGAAATATGAAGAAATGAAAAATAAATAATTTTATACATTTCTTCGTATATCTTGTAATAATTCCATAAATTTATCTAAACATTCTTCTTTTGATTTGAAATTACTCCCTTTAATTAATCCGTTTTCATGGATTTCCTGATTTTCAATAAGTATTTTTTGGAATCACTTGAAATTGATTTGTCTTTCAGCTGATTTTTCGTATTTTCAATGTCTATTGTGTATGGGAGCTGATATTCAAAAGCACCCTTTGAGTAGTCAATAGTAATGCTTTCATCATCATCAATTTCTGATAAATTTAAAGCTACTTTTTTAAAACCTATTGATTTTAATTTGTCTTTGATTTGTTTTAATGTGTTTTCATTTAATATTTTATTTAAGTCATCAACTTCACATAGGGCAAGCCCATTATTGTTGCGAACTTTTACGATTTCGCACTTTGTTTTTTCATAAATAAAATCTTCACTCGCACTGACCTGTTTAATATTTTCCGGAGTCATTTTGGTGTTGGTAGGTAGTCTGGTTCCAAGACAGGTGGTTGATTTTGAAAAGGGGATATTGTGTCTGTTTAAGTATTCATGAATCTCTTTGGAAGTTAACTTGGCGTGAATAAATGGACTTTCAATATTGTTTTTATATGTAATTAGTATTCCTGGCCTGTCCAAAACCAGATCACTTATATTATTTCCGTCTAGAACAGATTCATAACCATTGTCTGTGGCATACTTTTTAATATTTCCATACATTAAATCTCTGCATACAAAGCATCTGTCTGATTTATTGGAGAGTAAATTTTCGTGCTCGTAGAAATTCAAATCAATAACTTTGTGCTTTATTCCAAATTCTTTGGCAGTTTTTTTTGCAATGTTTAATAAAACCAGTAGGAAAGATGTGATTGTCAATAGTTATAGCTATTGGTTTGTCACTAACTTTGGATGCAAGATAGGCAAGTAATGTGCTGTCTGCACCTCCAGAAAAAAGCTATTGCTATTTTGCGATTTTTAATAGTGTTTTCTACTTTTTCAATTTTTTCATCCAAATTCATTCTATCACATGTGTTATATACCTTATTAAAGATTTTGCATCTTCTTTTTTTTAATATCCTCGCAAAATCGAATAAAGGTAACTAATCGGTCCTTTGTATCATCATCTAATTTTGAACTATTTAATGTTTGTGCATAATTCCTTTTTGGATAGAATGTGGATTTGGCAATAGAAAGCAATTCATCCTTTTCATCTTCAGTAATGATATTTTCTTTTACTGCTTTTGTAAATGTATATTCCATATTAATTAAAGGTTCTGATAATTGCTCTAAAGTTTCACTGTCAAGCATAACTGCAACATCATCATCAGAAGTTACCTTACCTGTTGCATACTGTTCATAAACATAACCGATTCCTTTCATACCTAAAGTATCCAGTTCGGAAGCTCTTAAAGCCCCCATACTGGATGCTCCAACAACACTTATTCCTTCATCAATTGCTTTTAGGATTTCCCTATGGGCAACTGCAGAATTTTGATGAAAAACACCATCAATTATTCCAATAATGTCCGGATGTTCATTGATGGCCAGTCCGATATCTCCACGTTTGATTGGTCTTTTATAGATAACTTCAACATCGTCGTGGCTATCCAATATTTCTTTTGCTTCATCAAAGGAAAGTGATAATCCGGTATAAATTATTATTTTAACCATATAAATCTAAAATTTTAAGCAGCGGTCTCCAGCACGGGTGTTGTCTATGGAAGAAAGTTCCATTGTCGGAATTACAATACGGACCACACTTACTCCAAGTTCAGGGCGTGTTAAATCACTATACAATATTTTGTCCAGCCCATTTTTCATTAATTCATCTTTAACAATTTCAATGTCTCGGGTTATGGAATTGGTACTTTTATCTTCAATATCTCTGAAAGATATTTTGTCTTCTTCATCTTCAAAATAACATTTATTGATTCTTTTCATACGTTCATAACCTGCTTTTCGTGCAAAATCAGCCCTTACAGTATCTTCACGAGCACCCTGAATTTGTGTTGCTCTGCTTTGAGCCACTTCAGTAAGAGCACGTAAAACAGCTATTTCCGGATTAAGATGAGTTCCAATACCTAAGGACAATAATCCAGCATCTTTTAAAACAGTATCATCTGCAGATGCGGCTATTGTGGGAACACCAACATCTGCTGTTAAGTCCATTAGCTTAATGTTAATTCCATTTTCATGGTATTTGTTAAGAACCTGATTAATATTTTCGCTATCAATGCTTTCAAGGTCGATCTGTTTTGAATTTTTATGGGTAAGCTCAAAAATACTCCATGCGTCTCTTTCGATAACTTCAAAAATTCCATGTAAAATTGCTTCTTCTAAAATATTTCCTGAAGCCAAACCATTAGTGTTTCCTTTAAATAGACTCTGAACATTATTTTCAGGAACATACGGATGATAAATTGCATTGGATGGAATATAATAATTCTCTCCAGATATTAAATCCTTTGAGATGCTCCATTCCAAATTCATTGTGTCGAGTAAATCTTTACTGAAATCTTTTGGCAGATTTAGAGAAATCGGATCAATATATTTTCCTTCTATTTCATTTAAACCTGCAATAACAGTTTCATCTGTGTCCTGCTTTTCAGCAGAGTATCTCTCAAAACCTTCCATCATAGCTGAAGCTTTAGCATGTTCAGGTGTAATTCCTTTACCTCCATAGATGCTTATTCCACCATCCTGAGCAGTAGGTCTAATAGCTGAAAAAACAGGAATTCCAATTCTGTCCAGATGTGTTATTTCAGTTATACGGGTTATTCCGGCTGTTTTTATTTTGCTTTCATTGTTTTCGATTGTTTTTGAAGGGGGATTATTCTGTGTGTTCCTTTAAAAAATGTTATTTCTTGATTTTCCATTGTCTATTATCCTATTAAAATCTTTATTATACCTTCAACACCTACTGTCATGGAAAGATAAGTCATAATTCCTGAAATAGCAATTGTAACAATCCAGATTAATCCATTCCATCTGAGTACTTTGCTGCCGTCTAAATTCCAAATAGGAATCAGGTTAAATGTAGCTAAATAGCTGTTAATAGTAAATCCAAGTGAACAGACAAGGAATATGATTTGCATTGTTGGATTGAAAAATGCCATAGGATAAACTACAGTAGCTATCAATAGGAATACAATAGCAAGTACAATATTGACTATAGGTCCTGCTATAGATATGATACCATTGGTTCTGTCATCTAAGAAATTTGCATAAGTATAAACTGCTCCAGGAGCTGCAAATACAATTCCGCAAAAGGAACTGGCTAAAGCAATAATCAAACCAACCGGCCAGAGCTGATATTCAGACCAGTAACCAAAATGCATTGCACTGAATTTATGTCCAAGTTCGTGGAGAATAAATCCTAAACCTACACCTACCATTACAATAGGTAATATAAAGTACATTGCAGAGAAATCTCTGCCTGTATACAATATTGAAAAAAGAAAGTGAGATAACGAAAAATGAAATTATTAAGTCCCTCACTTCATTGCTTGTAAATTTAAACATGGTTTTTACATATCTAATTTTATATATAAAAATTTTTTTTCAGTAAATTGCTTTTTATAGCATATAATATAGCACAATACCAAGTATGAGAAGGAAGAAATTTAAGCAGTACAGTGAAAGAGCACCTCTTAAGTATTTATCTTCATCAGATTTTGTGTATAAATAATATGTTATGATACATCCCGCTATTAAAACTGGAATAGTTATATAAAGACTGATATATTTTTTAATAATAAAAATAGCTATTGGGATAATGATAGCTATTGTTTGTTTTGCATTCATTTTTGCCTCCTTTTTTAATTAGTAATTCCTAAAATTTCTGTAAATGGGATTGTAGTAAATTGGTGGAGTAATATGAAGAATGTGATTAATGCTATTGCTAAATATATTGCTTCTCCTTTTTTTGGTTCTGTTTTCAAATGGTAAATATTTGTTGATTTTGTTTGGGTATATTAGCCATATGAAGCATGCTGTTGTGGATATCAGTAATCCTGCTATGTTTATTGGGGATGTTTCGTAGAGTCCTTGTGTGTATCCTAAATAGCAGCAGATAGATAGTACTGGCCAATAGTAGTTAGGTTCATAACCTGCATCATAAACGATTTCTCCATTTTTTCTTCTAGGCTGGAATCGTTAAATGTTTTAAATTTAAGGCCGATTCCTAAAAATGGCAGTGCAAATATTATTGCCAGTAATATGGATTTCATAACAGTTGCTCCAGCACACAAACACATCATAAGCACAGATAAAGATGTGGTTGATGCTCCTAGAAGCATGAATGAGAAAATTTGGAGAGAAAATCCTCTGAAATTAGTGAAGTTGTACAATCCATATTTTTCATCTAATTCGTCACCATAATACTCCACAATCCATACTCCACATGTTCCAAATACAAAAAAAAGAAAACAGAAAAATCCTAGCCATGTGATACTAGATGTAGCTATTGCTAAAAATAGGATTATTCCATAACTTTTGATTGCTCTTTTTTTTAATATCTTCTTTTTTTTTTGGAAAATACTTTCTATTGGGATCTAATTTGAATAAATTAAATATGTTTGTCATTAAAATCACTTATGGTATAGGCACACCTGTAAAACTAGATACATATCCTTCACTAGTATCAGTCATTGCTTTATAAAATGTTTTCAAGGTGGGTTTTCTTATTATATCATTAGATAAACAATTAAGTAAAATGCCCGAACTGGTTATAACTATTGTGGGCATTAGTAAAAACTCTGCTGTAGCTGGACATCTTAACATTGTTGTTATGCACATTGCTGAAGCATCTATTAAAATGTCTCCTCCAACACCTGTAGCAAATTTAAATGCTTCCCATTGTTCTTCTGTAATTGTGAAACTGTTTCCATCATCATTAAATCTATTATTGATGTTTGTTTGGGAATTATTCACCACATATATTTCATAAACTTTTTTGGAGTTGTTATGTATATTGTTGGTTAATTCATCACAGAAACAGTAGGAATAGTCAGAAGATAATGCCCCTTATAAAAGAATCCATTTAGTTCTGTGGTAACATAAACAATTCCTGTAGATTGATTTATTATTAATTTATCACTGTAATCTTTTAAATCAAGATATAACGATCCATTTTTTTGTTCTACACTAAACCAATCTCCACTTAAGATATGTGTAGTTATGGAAGATAATGATCCAATTGAGTTTAAATTACTTAGTTCTAATGCTATGTTTTCTATTTCGCTAAGCATGATTGAACATTCAAATCTGAAATTTTTAATATTTTTATCATTGTTGCAGGATACTTCCATATTCATACTAGGATTGGGGGTATGAATATAACTTTTTCCACCATTCATTCCACCACTCATAATACCAGTCATTACAACAGTACTTTTATTACGCACCCAAGTTAAATTGTAAATTTTGTCTTTTTCATTTGCTAAATTATCATGCATATACAATGTCATCAATCCAGTTAAGAATGTTCCATATGATGCTTTTAGAGGTCCTGGAGCATGATTGTTTATGTTTAACCAATGCTTAATATCTTCATTAGATATTTTTTTATCAGTTATTGCATAAGTTTGCATTGTACTAAATCTTGCTTGAGGGTCACTCCAGTAAGGACTTATAGGTTCTACTTTTTTAATTATTTCATCATCTACTTTAAATTTAGTCAACATATACTCAAAATAGGGGTTTTTAATAATTTTTGATGTGTTATTATCATATTGTAATGATGTGTTAGTATTAGTATATTTTAATTTATTAAGATTACCATATAAAAGTTGATTGTAAGTTGCACTTCCTAATGGGATTCCATTAAAAGTTGATTTGCCTCCTGAAAGTTCTAATTTAAGCCCTAAATCATCGTTATATTTGGAAGTTGTATATAATATATTTCCCCAGGTTTTTAGATTTTTAATAAATGTTAATAATTGGACTTCATAATTTGTTTCTAAAAAAGAATGGTATAATGTACTAAATTGATTAATATCTTGTTTATTCAATGTATCATAATAATAAAATTTAATAAAATCTTTTTCAGTTTTAATTAATATGCCTTGTTCTGTTGGATTATAACTATCATTAACTTTTGTTTTTTGCCCATCTTTTGAAATAAAGTAAACATCATAGGTATTGAGTTTTGTATGATTTTCATCATATATGTAACTATAAGGTCCATATGCAAAAGCGTGGGGTTGTTTGGTGTTAATAATGATCTCTCTAGTTTGATATACTTTAACTATTCCATCACCAATTCCCGGTTTGGCAACATATCCTGGTAAATAATGACCAGTAACATAATCAACTCCACTTACATTAAAATACATGCGAATGTCTACGGAATAAACCATATTTGGTGTTAAATTCATTTTGATAATGTTATTTTTTGTAATTGAATTATAATAGGTTGAGTCAGAGTATGTTGTTGATATTGAATATTGTCCTGGGTTTAAATTTATGTTTTGTTTTGCAATTCCATTTTCATCAGTTGTTTTAGAGTAAGAAATACCATTTATTTTGAATATGATTGTTTTTCCAGACATGGGTAAACCATTATTGTCTTTTAAAACGGCATTAAATGAGTGTCCTTTGTCTCTAAAAATTGTATTGTTTGTATTTAAGTTTACATTTAGTTTTGTAGATGTGGAAAGCATTGTTATAATTTTATTGGGTCCGTTAAAACTGTTGTAGTGATATGTTCCAGGGAATGTGCAGTAAATGTTATAATTTCCAGTTTCAAAATTAATTTTTAATTTTGCAATACCTTGGGTGTCACTTGTTTTGGTATATGAAACACCATTTGCAATAATATTTATATTAAAATTAGTTAATGGTTTTCCTGATGGGTCAGTTACTTTTGTTATGAAGTATTCTCCTTTTCGATTGATAACAAAGTTATCATATTTTATTATAATATCTTGTTTTAATACTGTAATGTTATAGGACTCTGAGAGTTTGTCATTGTTATTTGTGATTGTAATTATATATTTTCCAGGGTCAAGATTAATATTTAGTTGTGCAACACCAGTTTTATCAGTAGTCTTATTGTAAAATACTCCATTAATATTGAATGTGACAACAGAATTTTTTAAACGATTACCATTTCCATCAAATACCATTGCAGTAAATTGTGAATCATTCTTGTATGATTTAATAAGATTGGTGCTATAGATGGTTGAAATAACGTATATGTTATTTATTAGTGTGGATGATTTATATTGGTTGCTTCCTGCAAATAATGTTGTAATTGTATAATTTCCTGGCCGTAAATTAATATTCAAGTAAGCATAACCATTATTGTCTGTCACACGATTATAACTTACACCATTTATGTTAAAAATAATCCTTTCGTTATTTAAAGGATTGCCGTAGGTGTCTTTTAAATGGATGGAATATTTTCCATTTTTATAAAAAAAGAATAGTATTATGTCCAGTTAGAACACTATTTTCTTGATTGTTGTTACTTTGAATCTCATTAACAATTAAATATGAGTTGTTTGTTAGTGTATCTGTGTTGTAGTATAGTCCATAATTGCTATTATTCTTTAAATTTTTGTTTAAAATTATATCAAAACAGTTATCATCATTGATAAAATTATTTTGATTTGAAATATCTTTAAAAGCTACATTTGTGTTATTTGTGTATGTGATGAATTTATTTGTAACTTTTTGAAAGTCTTGGTTTAAATTGTAATCTGTATTATTATTAATTTTGATTTCATTTTCATAATTATAAGTTATATTGTAATTATTTTCGTTTTCTGTGTTTTGGAGGGTTTCATTAATTTCACTACCTGAAACACCAGAAATGAAAATAAAAAACATAATAAAACTTAAAATTAATATATTTTTATTCATTAATTTCACATCATTTTATTTTAATAAAAGTACTTCACAATAGTAATAAATATAAAGTACTATGTTAATAATTTTAAATAAACATATTATAATTTTTATCTAATTCTTCAATGAGTTATATTAATAGTTGTTATTTAATTGTTATTATTTTAAACATATTCATATTTTTATCATGATTTGTTGATTAATAGTTATTCTTTTTATTTGGTAATTCCTAAAATTTCTGTAAATGGGATTGTAGTAAATTGGTGGAGTAGTATGAAGAATGTGATTAATGCTATTGCTAAATATATTGCTTCTCCTTTTTTGGTTCTGTTTTCAAATGGTAAATATTTGTTGATTTTGTTTGGGTATATTAGCCATATGAAGCATGCTGTTGTGGATATTAGTAGTCCTGCTATGTTTATTGGGGATGTTTCGTAGAGTCCTTGTGTGTATCCTAAATAGCAGCAGATAGATAGTGCTGGCCAATAGTAATTTGGTTCATAACCTGCATCATAAACTATTTCTCCATTTTCTTCTAGGCTGGAATCGTTAAATGTTTTAAATTTAAGGCCGATTCCTAAAAATGGCAGTGCAAATATTATTGCTAGTAATACGGATTTCATAACAGTTGCTCCAGCACACAAACACATCATAAGCACAGATAAAGATGTGGTTGAAAATCCTAAAATAGTAAATGCAAATATTTGATAAGAATATCCTCTGAAATTGTTAAAGTTGTATAATTTATATTTTTTATCTAATTCATCACTATAATATTCTATTAGAAATATTCCTCCTAATGCAAACAATAATAATAAGAAAAATAAAAATCCTATCCATGTAAATGGTGATATTGCAGTTGCTATTAATAAAAATCCTCCAAATACTTTTATAAATCTTTTTTTCACGGTTTTTTTTATCTGCAAAATCTTTCTCATCAATATTAAATAAATTAAATAATTTTAACATAGAATCACCTATGGTAAAGGAACTCCTGTAAAACTAGATACATAACCTTCACTAGTATCAGTCATTGCTTTATAAAATGTTTTCAAGTAAGTTTTCTTATTATATCATTAGATAAACAGTTAAGCATTAATCTGCCCGTCCAATATATTGCTGCAGTTTCGCTAATTTTATTAACTGAAGCATGAAATAAAAATAATCTTTTTTTCATTAATATTTTATTCTGTGTTTAGATTAAATGCTATTTAATAATTTTAAAATAAAAATTATATATAACTGTTGTTCCAATATTTTGAAAGATATTAAAACCAGAAAAATATAATGTTTATTGATGAAAGGTGTAAAAATGGAAATAAATGAATTTCATATTAACAATATTTTAAAAGACATGGAAAAAAAAAGGAGTATCAGGGTTATTTGCTTGCACAATTTACAAATATTCACTATATTTCAAATTACAGACCTACTAGTTTTGCTTTTTGTGTTATAAAAGAAGATCCAATTATTTATGCATCAAAAATGGATATGGAGATAGCTAATAAAACATCAACAATTGAAGTTAAAGAATTTACTTCATTTTCAGACATGCTTGGAGAGCTTAAAAAGGAAGGAATTTCCAATTTGGCTATTGAACCGAGTTTGGTTTACAGTACATATGAAAAATTCAAAGATTCTTTCAATATAAAATCTGAAACATTTATTGATGCTCAAAGACAAATTAAAACAGCTGATGAAATAGATAAAATCCAAAAAGCAACACAGATTGCTCAAAAAGCATTTGTTGATTTGGATATTTTAAACAATACAAATCCTGAAAATATTGTTGCTCTGGAATTGGACAACTTAATGAGAAAATATGGTGCGGAGGGCAGTTCTTTTGATACTATTGTAACAAGCGGTTCAAATTCAAGTCTGCCTCATGCAGTACCTCAGGATAAACAGTTGGAAAAACCAATATTGATTGACTGGGGAACAAAATATCATGGGTACTGTTCAGATAATACAAGAACTATTGTGTATACAGAAAAACAAAATGAAATTTGTGATATTGTAGCACAAGCTCATGATAAGGCCATAAAAGCAATTAAACCTGGTCTTAAATGCTGTGAAATTGATAAGGTGGCTCGTGATATTATAAGTGAATATGGTTATGGTGATAATTACATTCACTCAACAGGCCATAGTGTAGGTTTGGATATTCATGAAATACCTACATTTTCAACTAAGGACAAAACAGTAATTGAGAAGGGCATGGTTATTACAGTTGAACCAGGAATTTATCTGGAAGATAATTTTGGTGTCAGACTTGAAGATACAATAGCTATTGAAAAAAAAAAAGGAAGAATAATTGGTGATTTACCTTTAATTATTGAATAAGTTTTCAAAAATTGATTTAATTTACAACTGAGGTTTTATATATTTTAAAGTTGTATTTTAATCTATGGAATCTAAAATTATTTATTCATTATCTTTATTTTTAGAAAATAAACTTTCTGAAGAGCAATTATCCAAAGTTCAGGAATTTTTTGCTAAGCAGGGGACATTGGGATAGTTGCATCTAAATTTTTAGCTATTTTAATATTTTTTATTTTATTTGCAGATATTGTAATTGGAATATTCATTGTATTTTTTAAAATTTCTGATTTGTCTTTATTTTTACCTTTGTTAATAATTCCTTTTGTTGCCACTTATGTTTTTATAAAACAGGAAAAAAGGGCAGCAGAAATTGAAAAAATCAGCTCCTGACTTTTTTAAGACAGCTTTCAGCTATGTTAAAAGTTGGTTTAAGTTTTGAAAATGCAATGGAAGATATGTCCAAATATGGTGAAGGGCCTTTATATGATGAAACAAGACGGGCAATTGCTGAGATTAAAGTTGGGCGAAACTTTGATGATGCATGGATGGCTATGGCTCAAAGATTAAAGTCAAAAAGAACTTGAGAGGATTTTTACAATAATATTGGGAAGCCGTAAAAGCGGATCAAGTATTGCCAATGTCATTTTTGATGTTTCAAATAATTTAAGGGATATGCTGGCTCTAAAACGCGAAAGAAAATCTTCTGTTATGATGGCAGTTATGTTTTTAATAATTTCTGCAGTAATAGCCAGTCCTTTTGCTTTAGGGATGGTTAGTGTTTACTCCCAGTTTATGCAAAGCTTTGGGAAGCAGACACAGTTAATTTTGGCAGCGCCATTTGCAGGACAGATTTATCTGGTAATTCATTCGGTTTTGGTTGGTTTGATAATAAGCATAATAATGTATGGGAATGTTAAAAAGGGAATCAAGTTTTCTGTACCGTTGGCTCTGGTTTCTTATGGGATATTTTATCTGATTTCCAATTTTGCAGGTGCTATGTTTTTAAGTTAGGTGATAATATGTTGGATAATAAAGGTCAGACTTCAGCAGAATTTATTTTATTGATTGGCGGGATTATAGTAGTTGTTTTATTGACTTTAATGTTTTACAGGAATTATATCACTGGCCTGTCTGGTGAAATTAAAGGTGAAGAAGTTTCTAACTTTAATAATAAGTTAGATTCTTTATCAAAATATTTTACTTAGTTATATATGGCATGGACCATATGATAATTATTGCAACTAAACAGGAAGCAATTATTGCTGGAGGATAGAAGAAATAACCAATTACATATCCGATTATGATGGTAACTATTGTTGCTATAAATTCATAATTCTTATCTAGTGCTACTTGCAGAGCAATATTTCCTTTATCTGCATTTTTTAGACTTTCTGAAGTATAGATGTAAATTAAATTAACTAATAGGAAATCCAGTCCATATATTGACTGAGCAAAGAATGAATGGAAGTTATTGGCTACAAAACTTGTCAGATAAGGAAGCAGGGACAATATAAATATTGAAAGTCCACTTGACCAGATGACTTTATAATCAATATAGTTTACGATGCTGAATAAGTTGTTGTGATAGTTCCAGTAGTTAAAACAAACTATGAAACTGATTAAATAAAAAATTCCAGATGCAGTTCTCCTAAAGCTTGCCAGCTGCCGTTTGCAGGTGTTGGAATTTCTAAAACAATTATTGTTATTATGATTGCAAGAATTGCATCAATTAATGCTTCAAATCTTTCACTTTCCATTTTTCAACACCTTTTCTATGTATTCTGGCTATAGCTATCCACATTATAACTGCAATTAAACAGCTGATATAAATTCCTGGAATAAAAACACTGTAAGTTAATACAAAACCAATCAGAATTACAGTTAATGGGATTAATGCATATAGATTGTCATAATCTGCTTTTATTAATTTGTCATTATATGGGTCGCTTTTATGAACAGCCCTAACTGATAAGTTACATGCAATATTTATTCCAATAAACAGTAATCCAAAGCTGGTTTCACTAGCTATTGAATATGCATCCTGTGTTAACCATAATGTAAAATATGGGATCAATGTTATTTCAAAAATCAGGATTCCATTCAGTATTACTGCAGTATTGTCAATATTTTCTACAATCTGGAATAGGTTGTGGTTGCTGTACCATATGTTGAACAATGTTAAAAAACTGATGAAATAAGCAAGATAATAAGTTTTCAATGCCCAAAAAGCAGCAATTGTTGCACTTTCTGGCTGGGGCAGTTTTAGAACAAGTACAGTCATAGCTATTGCAATTATTGCATCAGCAAATGTTTCAAATCTAGCAGTTTCCATAATATTAATATTTGTTCAGTTAATTACTTTAAATATATGTTTTTTTAATATAATTAAATAAGGTGATAAAATGGATATGTTAATAAATGGTAAACATATTTCAGCTGATGATTTGGCGGAAGTTAAAAATCCATACAATGGGGAAGTTATAGATACAGTTCCTGTTTCCCATTTAAATAATGTGGATTTGGCTATTGATGCTGCAGTTAATGCTAAAGATTCTATTCAGGAAATGTCTGCATTTAAAATTTCAAATAAATTATATGCAGTTTACGAAAAATTAAAAGATAACAAAGATGAATTGGCCGAATTGCTTACAAAAGAGGTAGGTAAACCTATTAATGAGTCTGTTGTTGAAGTTAACCGTTCAATTGAAACATTAAAACTTTCAGCAGAAGAAGCTAAAAGAATTTATGGTGAAACAGTTCCTCTGGATGGGGGATAAACGGTAAAGGTTTTTTTTGCATTTACTCAGAGGGTTCCATTAGGTGTTGTAGCAGCTATAACTCCATTTAATTATCCCCTAAATTTATCAATTCATAAAATAGCTCCTGCTATTGCATGTAAAAATACTGTAATTATAAAACCTCCAATAAATGCACCATTGACAGTTATGAAATTTGCAGAACTTGTAAATGAGGAGTTTCCAGATGGTGTTATCAATACTGTAACAGGATATGGTTCAGAAGTAGGTGATGCACTGGTAACATCTCCTAAAGTAGATAAAATTTCATTTACTGGAAGTGTAGCTACCGGACTGCTTATAGCTTCAAGAGCGGGAATGAAAAAAGTTACTTTGGAATTGGGAGGTAATGATCCTCTTGTTGTTCTAAAGGATGCGGACATTGACAGGGCAGTTAACGGAGTAATGAATGGTGCTTATTTAAATGCCGGACAGGTATGTATGGGCGTTAAAAGGATTATTGTTGATGAGTCAATAGCTGATGAGTTTACGCAAAAATTGGTTAGGGAAACTAAAAAATCAAAATGGGTAATCCTATGGATAAAAACACAGTATTGGGAACACTTATTGATGAAGATGCTGCTCGCATGGTTGAAGAAACAGTTAATAATGCAGTTAAGGCAGGTGCCAAAATACTGACTGGTGGAAAAAGAGACGGTGCATTTTACGAAGCTACAGTACTGGATAATGTCACTCCGGATATGGATGTTGTTGTAAATGAAACATTTGGTCCAGTTGCACCGATTATCAAAGTAAAATCAACTGATGAAGCTATTAAAGTAGCTAATGATACGGAATATGGTCTTCAGGCAGGAGTATTTACTGAAAACTTTAGAGATGGATTAAGGTGTGCAAATGAAATTGAGGCAGGTACGGTTTTTGTAAATAAACAATCTACATTCAGAACCGATAACATGCCTTTCGGAGGATTTAAAAATAGTGGAACTGGAAAAGAAGGAGTAAAATATGCAGTAGAAGAAATGACTAAAGAAAAATTAATAGGATTAAATTTAAGATAGCCTATTTTAAAAACGCTTCTACCAGATTACGTGTTTCGTTAAGAGAGTCCATAGGAATTCCTTTTGGCATTTCTCCAAGCTCTCCTTCAACTTCTTTTAAGATATTTCCGTCCATTCCAAGGAACATTCCTTCACTGGTGGTTTCCATAAATGACTGTGGTGGAAGTAATGAAACACCAACACTGTTTCCTTCTTTTACATTTAAATCATTTGTAACTACAGTTATGGCTCTTTTTCCTAAATTAACATTACATATCATTAAAGAATCTGCATTGGGGTGTTTTGTAACACTCATTATTTCTCCAACTTTTATATCGATTCCGATAATCGGATCATTGATGGGACCTAGGGCTAAACGGTCTTTAAGACCTAAAACAGAGTCTATGAAAAATCTTACTTTAGCTACATTTTCCATTGTTTTTCCTTATCTTCTTTAGGAGCATTGCTTATGAAAGTTTTGTTCCATCCGTCTCCACCTAAACACTCAACAATTTTTTCTCCTTTTTCAATTATTGATGCAACGTCTGGAGAGTTAACCAAATCGTCTCCTTCAAGATAAGAGTAACTTAATGATTGAAAATCACTATTCATATTTTTTGCTGTTTCAATAGCTAATTTTTTTTTATTCCAATTTCCTCTAAATGATGCAGTCTGAATAATATTTAAACATTGTTCTCTTGCATGGTTTGCTACTAAAATTCTATAATCTTTACTTGTGTCCCACAATTTATAGTCTCCTTTGTATTCTCTTTAAAATATTTATTCCAATATATTCTTATATTTTTTCCTTGTTTTATGGCTTATTTTGCTTAAAATTTGTTACATCATAAACTATTTATATTAACAAGTAAATAAATTTAAAATAAGTTAAAGTTATTAATTTACTTTAAGTATAACACGAATTAGATTACTTATTGTGGTGTATCAAATGGTGGAAGTTTCAAGTTTAAAAGAATTAGATATTTATACAGTAACAGGACACTATGTCGGAAGAGTGGCTGATGTAATTCTTAACATTAGATTAGGTACAATTTCTAAATTGCAGGTAAGAGCTATTGAACCTGAGAAAAAACAGGTAGGTTTCAGGGACCTTATGAAAAGGAGTTTTCAGGTAGCTCCTGAAGAAGAACATGATGTAAGATCTTTTAAAAATGATTTATTAACTATTGATTTTGATAAAGTTCAAGCTATTGGCGATATCATGTTGATTAATCCAAGGGATATGAAAAAAAGTAAGACATGAACCACCAGTGTCTGAAGCTATTTCTCCTAATCAACAAGCTCAGGTTCCAAAACAAAGTGAGCCTAAAGCACAAGCAGAATTTGAAAAATTCTAAGGTTAATTTTTCATCTTTTTTTATTTATTTTTTATTTTTCTTGTATTTTTAATTAAATTATTTTTTTTGTCGTGATTTTATGAAAGTGGGAATTATAGGTTGCGGTGCTATCGCTAATATCATAGCAAGTAGCATTGTTCCAGAGGATAATAATATAGATATTGAATATTTTTATGATAATGATGTTGAAAGGGCAGAAAACTTAGCATCTTTTGCTAATGGTGTGGCTGTTTTAGATTTGGAGGATATGTTGGACAAAGTTGATTTGGTTTTGGAATGTGCTTCTCCGGATTCAGTTAAAGAACATGCTCCAAATGTATTGTCTCATGGTGTAGACATGATTATTATGAGTATTGGTGCATTTATGGATAAGGAATTCTACAATAAAGTGAATGATATTTGTAAAAAAGAAAGGTACAAGAATACACCTTCCTTCAGGAGCAGTTGTAGGATTGGACGGTATTAAAGCAGTAGCTGATTTTAATTTAGAGGAAGTTAACTTGGTTACCCGTAAATCCCCTAAATCTTTAGGTAAAGACATTGATAAAGAGGAAGTTTTATTTGAAGGTAAGGCATCAGAAGCAGTAAAAGAATTTCCACTTAATATCAATGTAGCTGCAACTATAAGTTTGGCCTGTAATCAGGATATTAATGTAAAAAATCATTGTAGATCCGAATGTAGACAGGAATGTTCATGAAATTACTGCAAAAGGAGACTTTGGTGAGTTTAAAACAACTACTAAAAATTTCCCATGCAGTGCAAATCCGAAAACCAGTATGCTGGCTGCACTTTCAGCTATTAAATTACTTAAAAGTTTCAATGAATCTATTACTGTAGGATTGTAGGAAATGAAGGAATATGAAGTTTATGGGGATTTGAAAGTTCCCGTAAACTCAAAAATTATCTTAAGACTGGATGGGAGAAGTTTCCATTCATTAGCTAAAAATTTAAACCTTGAAAAACCCTATGATGAAGATTTTGCAAGATTGATGGTTAAAGTGTCTAAAGATTTATTCAATGAGTTTGCTCCAGTATTTATTTACACATTTTCAGATGAAATAAGCATTCTTTTAGATAATATTCCATTTAATGGCAGAATTGAAAAAATAAATTCAGTAGTAGCCAGTTTTGCAGCCAGTTCATTTACATACAATTTAAATAAGGAAATTGCCAAGCCGATTGCATTTGACAGCAGGATTATTCCAATAATTGACGATGATATTTATAAATATTTTAAATGGAGACAGGATGAAGCCTGGAGAAACTGCATAAATGTTTATGGGATCCATATTTTAAAATCAAAATATGGTGATAAGGTAGCTAATGAAAAAATAAAAGGATTGAAGTCATCAGATATTCATGAACTTTTATTTGGAGAAGGAATTAATCTCAATGATGAAGATAATTGGAAAAAACGGGGAATAGCTATTTACAAACAAGATAAAGAAATTGTAGGTTACAATAAAAAGGAAAACAAAAACCAGGTATCTTACCGTAGCTTTTTATTTGCAGATTTGGAAATTCCAATTTTCAGCGAAAACTTTTTAAGGATATAAATATAATTTAATTGTGATATTATGGGGTTTCTTTCAAAATTATTTAATACAGACAGTGATGAATTCAGAGAAGTTAGAGTTGACAGGGAAGTCCTTGAATCTGTAATTTATTATGCTAAGAAAGCTTATCCTAATGAATTTTTAGCCTTTTTTGATGGCAAAATAAAAGATAAAATACTCTATATTACCAGTCTGATTTTTTTTGCCTGGTGAAACCTGTGATGTTGGAGCTGTTGTACATACTGAGATGTTACCTCCCACTTTAAAATACTGGGGATCAGTTCATTCACATCCGGGACCAAGTGCACAGCCTTCCGGTGCAGATTTAAAAACATTTTCTAAAAATGGTTTATTTCATATGATTGTATGTCTCCCATATAGCTTGGAAACATTCATGGCATATGACAAGTACGGCCAGCCAATATCTTATACTGTCGGTGACTATGCCGATGAAATCGACGGAGACATTAGCGAATTTTTTTGATGAAGATGATGTTTTAAAAGACGGTGAAGAGTTAAAACCGGGATTTTTTGATGATGAAGATGATTTTGACTTGGATGATGAAGATATCGATCAAGATTACAGGGAATATGAGATGAGAACTCAAAACAGTAATCCTACAATAATTTCCAATATAGAATTGCCACCTCTTTGTGATGGAGATAATATTCAAATTGAATTAGATGAAAACGGAAATATTAAACGTATTTATAAACTTCCAAAAGATGAATAATTTTCTAATTTTTTATTTATTTTTAAAATCTTAATTCTAGGGCAATATTGAATTTTAAGTATGTCTTTCATTGAGGATGCACTCAATAAGGTTTATCCCGATACCTGTCCCATTTTTTGGAACTAGGGTTCCACCAGTGTCTAGTTTGGCTGTCTTCATAATCTTTTGTTGCTTCATTATATGGAGTGTAGCTATTTTCAATTGTTGCTTTCATGGCTTTCATGGAATCATACTGTGTTTTAGTAAGTTTATCTTCAGGATAATTTTCATCATCCCATGGTAAATCTCTAGCTAATACTTTTTTTCTTAAATCATATGTGGAGCCACCATGAATATCATATTTTCTGCCATCAATAGTATAAACATAACTCCACGAAAACTTATTATGTTTTTTTATTTCAAATGAAGAAATTTTTTTATTGTTCATTTTATCACTTGTTTTATTTCAAATTAAGAATATTTTTTTTTAACTGAAAGACACATTTAAAAATATTTATTATATATTCTCTTACCCATACTATTTAAACACATATTATTCATTCTTTAAAAACATTGTTTGAAAACTATTGAAGCATCACTGAAAAAATCCATTATAATACAATGTTTTTTTTTGCAATTTCTAAATGGGGTTGACTTTTAATTGTATTTTTATTAAAAAACATGAAATACTTGATTAAAAAAGTAGAAGACAATTTAATGTCTAATTTGAATTATATTATGAATTATTTGGGTAGATTTAAAAAGAAGACCAAGTTTAATTATTTATTTAATGGAAAAATTAAACAAGAAAATAGTTAATAGAATTGTTTAAATTAATAAATGAAACAACTATTAATAAAAGAACTGCAACAGTATTATTAATGACTAAAAAAAACGAGAAGATTAAATATGCAATGGTATTATGATAGAATAAAAGATAAATCCTCAGAATTAGAAAAATACCCAGGATACCTTCCATCTATTGTGAGGATGGCTATAAATTTGTCTAATTGGTATGATTTTTTGAAAGAAAAAAAGGATTATATGAAAAAACAATGGATGAAATCTATTCAAAAAGACATATTTCAATAGGTGAAGATTTTGAAGACTTCAGACAATGGGTTAAAGATAATCAGGAATATTCAGAATTTATTGATGAAAATAGTACTCCTGAAATTGATGATTATTCAGATATGCGTCCTGTTGGAGGATTAAATGTTGATTATTTTTTAGAGCATGCAGAAGAGATAATAAATGATACTGAGCATTTATCTAATCCTTATGATTTTAGTGCATTGAAATTTGATGATAATGAAATGGTTAGATATTATTATCGCGAATTGGAAAAAACACATAGGGAAATGTGGATGGCATTTGGTAGAGGAATACTTTTATGAATCCTGATGAAACAGATGAAGAAAAAGCTTTAGATAGAGTTACTCGGGAATATTGTGAAGCTACAGGACATTGGGATATGTATAATTGGATTGAAATAGACTATGATCATTACATTGAAGAGAATTTTAGGGATTATTAAAATAAAAAAAGACATGTAATTTAATATAAATGTGTATTGGAGTATTGGATAAAACTATTAATTTTGATGTTTGATAGAAAATAATAATATGAACAGTCCTGAAGATTACATTTAACAACTTTAATGTAGAGCACTCTTTAATTGAGAAAGTTGGGGGGATTTTTCAGGGATTTTTATTATGGTGTTTTTTAAGTGATAATTTAAAGAATAAAAAAATAAAAAACAATATGGTGAAATAATTGTTTTTTATTATAATTCTAATCCAATAGCATCATAGACATTGTCTAAGTCTTGGATTTTTTAATTACTTCTTTTGGAATTTCTTTATCAAGAGTTAAGATCATTATAGCTCTTCCGCCTTTTTCATCTCTTCCCACTTGCATAATTCCAATGTTTATTCCGTATTCTCCTAATGCGGTGCCAATTTTACCGATACTTCCATGCACATCTTCATATTTAGCTATGAACATGTGGCCTTCAGGTTTTACATCTACCCAGTAATCATTTACTTTTAAGATTTTAGGGTCGTGTAAGGTAGTTCCTTCTGCAGAGAATTCATCATCTTCACTTTTTGCAGTTACTTTAATTAAGGAATCATATCCTTTTGAATTTTCAGTTTTGCCTTCAGTTACGATAATTCCTCTGTTTTTAGCTACAATGGAAGCGTTTACTGCAGTAACTGGGGAGCTTAAAAATGGATTTACCGCTCCTTGAAGTACAGTTCTGGTTAACATTTCAAGATTATCGATTTTGGATAATTCTCCAGAGTAGATAACTTCTATTTCTTTGATTTTTCCGTTTACTGCTTGTGAGATGAAGCTACCTAATTTTTCACATAATTCTAAGTAAGGAGTTACTTCCTGATAGGTGTTTCTGTCGATACGTGGGAGATTTAATACATTTTGAGGTGTTCCTCCGTTGATTAAATCGATAATTTCATCTGCTACAATAATTGCAGCATCTCTTTGTGCTTCTTTAGTTGAAGCTGCAATGTGTGGAGTTAATACGATATTATCAAGTTCGAATAATTTGCAGTCTTTTGCTGGTGGTTCTTCTTCGTATACATCTAAAGCAGCTCCGCCAATTTTATCATTGGATAATGCTTCGTATAATGCATCTTCATCTATGATTCCACCACGTGCACAGTTTGCAATAAATGCTGTGTCTTTCATTATTTCAAACTCTTTTGTAGAAATTAAGTGTTTGGTTTCTGGAGTAAGAGGTACGTGGATTGTAATGAAATCAGCTTTTTTAAGTACAGTTTCCAAATCAGTTAATTCCACTCCCATTTGAGCAGCTACTTCTTCAGGCAAGTATGGGTCGTATGCTACAGCATCCATTTCAAATGCTTTACATCTGTTTACAACCTGTGAACCGATTCTACCCATTCCGATTACACCGAGGGTTTTGTTTCTAAGTTCAACACCCATGAATTTTTTCTTTTCCCATTTACCTTCTTTTTACAGATTTGTCTGCAATTGCTGATTTACGAGCAAGACTGAGTAATAATCCCATAGTGTGTTCTGCTACAGTAATGGAGGTTGATTCTGGAGAGTTAACTACCATAATACCTTTTTCGGTAGCAGCATTTAAATCAATATTGTCTACTCCAACACCTGCTCTTGCGATTATTTTAAGATTGTCTGCTTTGTCAATAACTTCTTTAGTAAGTTTTGTTCTACTTCTTACGATAATACCTTCATATTCATGAATTGTATTTGCTAATTCTTCAGGAGTGATTGTAGTGTCTACAACGACTTCTGCAGCCTCCTTTAAATTTTCAATACCTTTTTCATTAATTGCATCTGCAATAAGTACTTTCATTATTTCACCATTTTTATTTGTTTTTATTTATTAGAAAAATTTATTAAATTTATAAATTAATAAAATAAATACTGATTAAAATTTTATATTTCTTAATATTTAAAATTTTAATTATTTTGCATATATTTATGAGGTTTTTATTATGGTATCTGTAAATGAATTTCCAATAGCAACTGCAAATGAAATACCAGGTTTTAAAATTATTGAAACAAAAGGTTTTGTCTATGGTTTGACTGTTAGAAGTAGGGGTGTAGGCGGTCAGGTATCTGCCGGTTTACGCTCTTTAGTTGGTGGAGAAATTAAAGAATATGTTTCCATGATGGAAGATTCAAGGGATGAAGCATTGGAAAGATTAATTGAACATGCCAAACAATTAGGTGGAAATGCTATTGTTGCAGTACGTTTTGATTCTAATGATATTTCTAATGTTATGCAGGAGATTCTTGCTTATGGAACTGCTGTTGTAGTTGAAAAAGAAGAATAATCTGGTTGTGATTTCATTTTTCAAGATGATTTTGAATTTAAAAACAAATCAGTTCCCAGAATGATTTTAGGTAATGCTCCTTTTATAGCTGAACCTTATTTTGGCCATAGATCCAGATTGTATGATTTGGATTTGCATAGAAATCCTGATGCAATAGCTGATATTATCATTGAGTCTTATAATCATGGAGTTAGGGCTATTAACTTAGTTAATGATGGTGCATTAATTAAAGGATTTGATTTGGCTTTAGATGAGGGCTGTGACATGAAGGTTGTAGCTACTGTCGGAAAGTCTGATGTTGATTATATGAATCCCAATTATGATGTAGCTAAAGAGGTGGATTGGGAGGATGATATTGAATTATTTGATAATTATGATTGTCCTTTAATGCTTGTTGACGAGTTTATTGTTGACGGTTATGACTGGAATCTGACTTCAAATATTTTGTCTCAGATTAATGATACATCTGCTGCTTCCGGATTAATAACTGCTTTTCCAAATAAAACTACTGATTTGCTTATGAATAATCCTGTTTTGGATCTGTTTGATTATTATATGGTTCCTATAAATAAACTGGCTTATATGATGGATATTCCTTCATTTTTACCAAAAGAAAGACAGGAATTCAAAGTTAAAATTGAAAAATTGGATAAAAAAATAATAGCGACTCGTATTTTGGCAGCAGGGATTTTAAAGCCTGCTGAAGCATTTGATTTTTTAAATACTTTGGATTATGTTGATTTGGTGACTTTTGGTGTAGCTAGTAAAAAAAAAGTTGTGGAAGATGTTACAATATTGAAAAATATTTAATCTTCCTTAAAATCTACTATTTCATAGTTGTCAAATGGGACTAGATTTTTTTTTGATTTCAAGGTTTAAACTTTCCAAACCTTGCTCTAATTCTTTAATGTTTTTATTTGAAGGTTTTTTGCCAGTAATTTGCAGGTATTGTCTTGGATTAATTTCACAAAATTCACATTCAAAGTTGCAGCATCTGTCTTTTTTTCTTCGCAGCCGTAGCCTTCAAGTTCTTCTTTTGTTCCGATTACAATATCTTCAAGAATCTTTGAGACTCTTGAATCTGCTGCAAACATAGCTATTTTTTGAGAATATCCGCAAATTCCAATAGCTTTTTGCCCTCTAAAGTTACAAATCCATTTAATAGGATAGTCTTTTATTCCTTCAATTTTTAAGTTTTCTACCATATTATCACAAGTTGTCTTTTCTTTCTCTAATAATTTTCAATAATTCAGAAGGATTTTCAAATTCTTTCAATTCCCAGGATTTAATCACAGGAATGGTTCCAAGCGAATCTTTTATTTTGTCATTATTTATTATAAAAACAGGTTCCGAAGATGTAATCATTGACAAATCTTTTAATGGGATAGCCATTCTTTTTAAAGTTTTTTTTCACTTCTGTTTTTCTCAACATTAGTTAATAATGATGATTTGTCTTTTGAGCTTTTCATTTTTGCTACAGCATCAAAAGGACTTTTATTTGTAGATAAAATACCGTAACCAAGTTTGGATAAATCATCTGCTCCTTCAACATTACTGTATTCAATATCTTCGCTTATGGTCGGTTTTAATAAATCAATATCCAATGTTACTTTTGTATTTAGTATTTCTTCGAGAATCATAGCTGTTTCTGTATTGGCTCTGACAATTTCATTTTCATATTTGTACATTGTTGCTCTTGATACATGAGCCAAATCAGCCAAATCTTTCAATGATAATGAATATTCTTCTCTGTATTGCTTTATAACATTACCGTCAACTTTAACAAAGTATCCTCCTCTGTCTGCAAGGATTTCAGGATATTCCTTGTAAAGTATCATATTTTTTAAGGTTTCAAAACTTATAGCAGGAATATCATATCTTTCATAGATTACTCCTTCTTCCAGAATGCCGTTTCTTGATTTTTCACCAATTATAATCGGGGAAGCAAGGAATATATTAGCTAATTGTTTCATTTCATGAGCATTGGCTTCATTAATACTGTCTATATTTAAAAAAGTTTTTAAAAGTAAAATTAATAAGTTTTTACGTGCTACAAGGTCAAATGATCCTTGATCGTAAATGTGAGATGTTTTATAACCTTCAGAGGTTAATAAATTATCTATTTCTTGTAACATTTTACTTCGATTTAACATAATTTAATCCCTCTATGTAAATATATGTTTATATTATAGTTTTTTATAATATTAATAATAGGTGATTTTAATTAAATATTTGCATATTGGGATTGATGATACTGACTCTCCAGATGGTATGTGTACTACTTATTTGGCCTGCCATATTATTGATAAATTAAAGGAAGTAGGTATTGAAATTGTTGGTTATCCTCGTTTAATTAGATTAAATCCATTTGCAAGATTCAAAACACGGGGAAACGGCGGTGTTGCTTTTAAAATATTAAATGATGATAAAACTGATTTAGCTAAGAAAATAGTTTTGGATGAAGTGGAAAAATTAGCTATGTTTGACTGTGATAATACAAATCCGGGTGTTGTATTTTATGATGGTGAAATAACTGATGAAATGGTTGAATATTCATTTAAGGCTATTTATTCATTTATCACAATTAAGGAAGCTGAAGAATTTGGAAATTCTATCGGCTGTGAACTTCATAAGTTTAAGAAAGGAAGAGGAATTATTGGATCTATTGCAGCTATTGGGCTGCCTTTGGAGGATTTCACTTATGAACTGTTGGCGTATAGGGTGCCTGAAAATTATGGTACTAAAAGACACATTGATTATGATTCCGTTTATTTGATGGATAGGGAAACTTATCCTGAAACTTTTGAAAATGTTGATTATAGTGAAGATTATATAGCTATAGAACCTAAAACTCCATGTCCTGTTTTGTATGGTATCAGATCAAACACTGTTGAGGCTCTTGAGAGAGCTAAAAAATAGTTCTGGTTGAAGAACCTGTGGAAAATTATTGCATTTTCAAGACTAATCAACACACTGATATGCACATTCAAAAAACGGATGATATAGCTAGTATGAAACAGTTTGGATGCTATGAAGTTGTGGGAACTGTAAAAACAAACCAACAATTATTGATGGTGGCCATATGTTTTTTTACATCTTTGATGATTCTGGTGAGATTGAATGTGGAGCATATGAACCAACAAAAAATTTTAGAAAACTTGTATCTGATTTAAGACCTGGAGATATTATTAAACTCTTCGGGGGAATTGGAGAACAAAATACATTTAATATTGAAAAGTTTCAAGTTGTTAAATTAAATGATGTTGAATATAAAAACCCTATTTGTGAATGTGGAAAAAGAATGACTTCTGCTGGAAAAAATAAGGGATTTAAATGTAAAAAATGCGGAAATAAAATTAATGTAATAAAAAAGTTCCTATTAAAAGTTTCAGAAAATTAAAAAATGGTCAGTTTTATGAAACACCAGTTTCTGCTAGGCGTCATTTGTCAAAACCTATTTGTAGGATGGATTTATAGAAATTAACCATCATATATTTTTATTTTTTATTTTTATCAGCTCTGATTCTTTATTTAATCGTTCTTATTTTGTGAATTTTATTTTAATTTTTAAGGGTTTTTGTTCCTATTAAAGGAATTTTTGAGCTTGGAATAGTATTAATTTATATAATAGGTCGAATTATGTATTAAGTAATAGGTATTTTAATATAATATTTATAAAATTAGGTTGGAGTGGGCACAGATTAGCGATAAAAACGAAAAAGTTAAGGGAACTGAGCACATATATCGTGATAAGACTGATAAAACTATTTTAAAGAAAGCACCATGGAAAGATTATAGATTACATATTACTGTGCTTTTTTTGGTTATTATTTCCGAATTTATAGGGCCTGTTGAATTTAATCTTACAAAAGACATTTGTGTTGTAATTATGCCGTTGTTATATGCAATGGTTATTGGTTTGGCTTTGTTCTTATTAAAACCAGTTAAATGGATTACTAAAAAACAATCTAAAATTGCAGAAAGTGCAATGCTGTTATTTATAGGGCCGTTGCTTGCAAAATTAGCAGTAGCTAGTGGTCAGTCATTCCATATTTTACTTGATGTTGGTCCTGCTTTAGTTTTACAGGAGTTTGGTAATTTAGGAACTGTATTTTTAGCACTTCCTGTGGCATTGCTTTTAGGATTTAAAAAAGAAACTATTGGTATGACTAATTCTATTGGTCGTGAAACCAATGTGGCAGTTGTTATTGATAAATTTGGATTTGATTCTGCAGAAACTAGAGGAGTTTTAACAGTATTTATTATTGGAACTGTTATTGGAACGTTATACATCAGTTTTCTGTCATGTTTATGTGTATCAGTTTTACCACTTCATCCATATGCATTTGCAATGGCAACAGGGTAGGCAGTGCAAGTATGAATGCAGCCGCATTAGCTCCATTGTTAAATGCTTTCCCGGCAAGTATGAGTACAAATATTCAGGCATTTGCAGGATTCAGTAATTTAATTTCCTTCTGTGTTGGAATTTATTTCTGTATATTTTTAGCTATTCCATTAGCTCAAAAATTATATGCTTGGCTTGAACCTAAAATTGGAAGAGAAACTTCTGTTTCTCATTTAGAGGAGGAAAAATAATGGTTGATGTAATTGACGGTTCAGAAACAGTTTCAACACATGGTATAATTAATTGGATTTTATTATTGGTTATATTTTCAGTTATCACAGTTGTCGGAAATTGGATAGGTTATAAACATCCGATATCTGATTCCCTTATTGGAATGTTGATTTTATCTATTATAACTTTGGCCGGTTTATTGCTTGAGAGATATTTGCCATTTAATGTCTCTTCAATTATTTACATAAGTCTTATTGGTATTGCAGTTTCCATACCTATGGTACCGACTTCTCCATTTGTAGTTAAATATGTGGGACAAGTAGAGTTATTGTCTATTGTAACCGTGTTTTTTTGGCATATGTTGGTATTGGTATTGGTAAAAACTGGGATCAGTTCAAGGCTATGGGTTGGAGAGGTATGATAGTAACTATTTGTATCATTACTGGAACTTACCTTGGATCTGCATTAATTGCACACATAGTTTTAGTTCTAAGCGGTACACCTTGGTGTTAATTTTTAACACCATTTAAGTTAACTATTTAAGACTATTTTTACAATTTAATTATTAAGGTGTTTTATGTTTTTACAAAATATTTCCAAATTTATTTCAAACTATCGTTATGAACAGGCATCAAAAGAAACCCTTAATGTGGTAAAAGCAGCATTTATTGATTTTTTTGGAGTCACATATAGGGGAGTAAATGAAGAATCTTCTAGAATAGCTTTCAACACGATTAGTGAACTATTTTTTGGAAATATGGAGTTTGAGCTGGAATCTTCTGTTATTGGTATGCCCAATTTTAAAACAAATCTGCTGAATGCAGGTTTTTTAAATGGTATTTCAGCTCATGTTTTGGAATTGGATGATGGTCATAGAGGCGCACAAATTCATTTGGGTGCAGTTATTTTCCCAACTGCCTTGGCTATTAGTGAAGCTTATGATTTGGACGGCAAATCTTTTTTAGAAGCGGTTATTGCAGGTTATGAAGTCGGAATAATGCTGGGCCAAATTGTCAATCCTCAACATAGAAACAATGGATTTCATACAACAGGAACTGTCGGAACATTTGTTGCAGGTGCTGTTGCTTCTAAATTGCTTAATCTTGATGAAAACCAAACATTAAATGCTTTAGGTTTGTGTGGAACTCAGGCTGCAGGTCTTTTAGAGTCTGACCATAATGGGAGTATGGGCAAAGTTCTTCATGTTGGAAAAGCTGTTTATAATGGATTAATATCTGCATTTTTGGCTTTAAACGGATTCACTGGTGCCGGAACAATTTTTGATGGGGATGAAGGTTTTTTAAAAACAATGGTTTTGTCAGATAGTGATTTTTCTTTAGATGTTGCTCTAAAAAATATGGGTAAAGTTAGGGTCAGGGACATTTACTTTAAAAAATATCCGTTTTGCAGACATTTGCACTCTTCAATAGATACTGTTTTAAAACTAAAGGCAAGTATAGGTGAAGAGTATGAGCATATTGGAAATGTGATTATCAAAACATATGATGTAGCTGCTAAACATGATAATTATAATCCGAAAAATGTCGAAGAATTAAAACAGAGTTTGCCTTATGCAGTGGCCATTATGCTTGTTTGTGGTGAAATTGATTTGGATGATTTAAATCAGTTAATTGAATTTGGCCTGCTTGATAGCTATTCAACAGTTGATAAAGTTAACAGTATTAAGAATCTGGCCAGTAAAATAATCATTGTTTCTGATAGTGGATTGGATGAGCTATATCCAAATAAAAGACCATCAAATGTTATTATTAAGTTGGATGAATCTTTTAGAGGGGAATTTTCCAAAATATTACATTATTGCCAAAAGGTGATTTTGAAAATCCATATCAATTAAAAGATTTAATTGACAAATTCAAAAGTTTGAATCCTGATTTTGATTTAAATAAATTGCTTGTTGTTGATAATATTGAAGATTATTCTATAAAACAACTTATGGAAACATTAAATGAGTAGATACTATGAAAAAACTGAAGAATTCTTGGAACAGCTTGGAATTAAAAGGGCTTATGGCGATTTTGAATCATTTAAACGTTTTAATGATGGAGGACAGTATCGTTTTGAGGTTCCAGGAATACAATCTCCAAAAATAATGGATACCTTACTTAAGGAAGCTTCTAAAAATGAAATAACTATTCATCGTATTACTCAAACCAAAGGAATAATGCTGCTTACTGATGAAGAAATTACAGAAATGGTTGACCTGGCTAAGAAATATGAATGTGAACTTTTTTTTATCTGTAGGTCCAAGAGCTACCTATGATACCAGTGCAACTGTCCATACTAAGGAAGGAAGCAGGATAGGATATCGCTTAAGAGGATATGACAATTTAGTTTATGCAATTGAAGATGTTAAAAGAGCTGCCGATTTGGGAGTTCGTGGAATATTATTATATGATGAGGGTTTACTTTGGACTTTAAACCAGATGAGAAAAGCAGGTGAACTTCCGAAATCACTTCATTTCAAAATGTCTGCACATACTGGACATGGAAATCCCGCATCTGCAAAATTACTTGAAGAAAACGGTCTTAATTCTTTCAATCCAGTTAGAGATTTGCAAATTCCTATGATTGCAGCTATTCGTAAAGCAGTGTATATGCCTTTAGATTTGCATACTGAAAATCCGAAATCAACTGGCGGATTTATCAGACATTATGAAGTTCCGAAGATTATTAAAGTAGCTTCTCCAGTATATTTAAAAACAGGAGGTTCAGTAGCACAGTCTCATAATTGGGATACTTCTGAAAAAAGAAGCTATTGCTCGTATTAAACAGGTTAAACTGGTCAAAAGAATGATTGACCAATATTATAACGATGCAATATCTTCTCCTAAAGGATCTAATGATTTATCTATTCCTGAGTGATTATATGGATATCATAGAAGATGTTTCAAATGCAATAATTAAAGCCAGTACAAATCTCTCTGAAGATAAATTCAATGCATTAAAAAAAGCCATTTCTGTTGAAGATAATGAAAATGCTTTGTGGGCTTTAAATCAAATTTTAGAAAATTATAAAGTAGCCAGTAAGACCAAATTCCCTTTATGTGATGATACAGGAATTCTCATGTAATCATTGAAATAGGTGAAAAAAGAAAATCACCGGAGAGTTAATAGCTCAGATTAATGAGGGAATTGAAAGAGGATTAAATAATTTGCCTGCCCGCCCTATGGCTGTTAAAGGTAATGATGTTGAGCGAATTGAACAATCAAAAGGATTGTATAACAGTCCTGGGCAGATGAAAGCAGCATCCTTTTTAATAGATTCTTTCAGTGATGATTCAACATATAAAAGAAATATTTCTCCGGACACTTTAAACATCCATTTTATACTGGAAGGGGGAGGTCCTGAAATAAGGGCAAAGACATATAGGGTATATCATAAAAGATCAATTGAAAATGTAATTGGTACAGCTATCGGCTGGTTAAGCGAATCACTTAAAATGTTGGGATGCACTCCTTCTGTTCCTGCTGTCGGTATTGGCCGTACACATTATGAGGCATCATCATTACTGTTAAAATCAATTGTTTATGGAAATTTAGATTCCCAAAGCGATTTGGAAAATTATGTAACTCAGAAATTAAACGAAACAAATATCGGACCATTGGGGTTTGGTGGAAAAACCACAGTTTTAGGTTCATTTGTTAATGTAGGTAATCAAAGGGCAAGCGGTGTTAGAATTGTTTCAGTCAGACCTTCCTGTTTTGTAGAACCGAGAGTTGCAACATTACATTTATAATGGATTATAATTATATTTTAATTATTAAATTGAGGAAATTAAAACAATGTCGGAAAATAATTTTAAAATTAACGAGCATTCACTAAGAACAGCTATTTCTAAAGTGGAACCTGATAAAATTGTTACTAGGGGATACAATCAAAGAGATTTAATTGAAAAAATTAGATATGGTGATATGGTTTTTTTTCTTCTTCTGAAAGGGAGATTGCCTTCAATAAAAGAGGGAAAATTATTTAATCATGTTTTAGTTTCTTTTTGTGATCACGGAGCTACTCCTCCAAGTACACAAACAGCAAGACTTGTTGCCTCTTCAGGTTCTCCGTTAAATGCTGCTGTAGCTGGTGCACTATTGTCATTTGGACATAAACATGCAGGAGCTATTGAAAAAACCATGGAGTTATACCAGTCCAAGATTGACTCTTTAATGTTAACCGGAGATGCAGATATTGACAATAAACAGATAGCTAGTTTGGCTATTGATTTATACAATGAATATATTGTCTCTAAAAATACTAAAATTCCTGGTTTTGGACACAGATATCATAATGCTGATCCAAGAGCAGATAAATTAATGGAACTTGTTATAAAAGAAGGATGTGTTGGCCCCCATACTAAATTGGCATTGGCCATTGAAGATTTGCTTTATCAAAAGAAAAACATTCGTTTAAATGTTGACGGGGCAAATGCAGCAATTTTGTCTGATTTAGGTTTTGACCCAAAATTAGGATTGGGGGTATTTATTATTGGCCGTGTTCCGGGCATTATTGCTCATATTTATGAAGAAACTATTGATGAAGATGAATTTAGACGTTTTTGTGACATTGACGACATTATTTATGACGGTCCTGGAAGGTAGATAATATGGATTTTGATGATGTAATTAATAAAAGGTATAGTGTAAGAGGATATTTGGACAAGGAAGTTGAAGATGAAAAACTTGAATATGTATTGAAAGCAGCTACAATAGCTCCGACAGGAGTGAATAACCAGCCTTTTAAAGTGTTTGTAATTGACACTAAAAAAATAAAAAGAATCTTTGTCTGAAATTTATGGGGCTAAATGGTTTGTGGAAGCTCCTTATGTATTATGTGTTGTAGCTAATGTTGATGAAGCATGGACAAGACCTTGGGACGGAAAGAACATAGCTGATATTGATGCAACTATTGTAATGGACCATATTATTTTGGCAGCTACTAATGTTGGACTTGGAACCTGTTACATTGCAGCATTTAAAGCTGATAAGGCCAGAGAATTTTTAAATTTAAATGATAATGAAGTTCCTGTATTGTTTACTCCTTTGGGATATGGAAATGCAGAACCAAGAGACACTCCAAGAAAAGAAATTGATGAATTTGTTGAATATATTTAGATTATAATGAAATTGTTTATATTAAAAGCAGATAATTCCAAGGAAATGAATAATATTTCTGAGGAATTGGCTCAAGAGAAATTTAAAATTACTCAGCAGGAAAATCATTATATTTTAATGAAAAAAGAAAAGGTATGGAAATTATGCAGCACATATGTTCTTTTTATTCATTGGATTATTCCTGTTTATGCCTATGCTTATAGCTAATGTTGTATATCTGGCATATTCTTTACTTTGGACAAGTCCGAATGTTTTAATAACAACCGAAACCAAAGCCGAATCTGGAGATGCTTTGGAATTTAATACTATTGATGAAGTATTGGAAAAAGCTAATGCCATGTTTTAAGATTAACTTATAATTTTTTCTACTTCATAATCTTCTATTTTTCTTATTATTACTGGTTCATAAGTGGCTGAAGTATCATATTCTGATTCTTCACCTATTTTAGCATCAATAAAGACCTGATCAACATTAGGTTCTGACAATAACATCAGCAAATCTGATATGAAATTATCATATTCCTTTTGGGTATTTTCATCTTCAAATTTAAGCTGAGGTATTTCATTAGTCCAGATGTCTTCTCCTGGACTGAATTTTCTGTCACTAACTTTTCCGCTTTCTGTTTTTGCATCTAGGATCAATGTAAAATGTTTGTTGTTAATAGTCCATACACTTCTGTCCATTTTCATCACCTTTATCTACTATTATATTTTATTATAATATAAATATTATAAAGTTTAAAAAGAAATAATCATGATTAAAGTTAAAAATATTAAATTATTGGGAATTCTGTTAGCTGTTCTGGTAATATTTTTAGGAGTTCGTCCTTTATTTACTCAGACAATAACTAATGACAGTATAGCTAGTGCAATTATTTTAGTTTTAATTGGAATTGCTTATATTGTTATTGTTGCTAAACCGCAATGGGCTAAGGCAGTTTTCTTTTTTTGAAGGAATTATTATTGGAATAAGCGGTTATACTTTACTTGCTACTCCGTATAACTATTTGTTGGGTATTATTGGTCTTGCTATTGTTGTAATAGCTGTATTGGCATATCTGCAAAAATTACCTATGAGTATTTTAAAATATTTTTATAGGTAACTCCTCTTTTTTTAACATTTCACATGTTCATGGCACCGTTATCTGACTGTATAAAATTTTACTTAAAATTAAACATTGCTCAATATATGCTATATTTATTTAAAATTTTCTGAACAAATTGTAATTTTCAATGTCTTTATGTTGTTTATTGTCTTAATTTTTCGATTATTCTTTTATTTTTCCTTAAATCAGTGAATTAGGTCATGTTAAATATAAATCGTAAAAGATATATATGCTTCCCAATAAAGATTAATATACCATGGTGATTAATTATGGCAGAGATATCAGAAGCTATCGCAATGATAAAAAAAGCTGAATCTGATGCTGAACAACTTATTCTTGATTCAGAGTCCAAATCTGTGGATATGATAAATGAATCAAAAATAAATGCTGAAAATATTATAAATGAGGCAAAAAAAGCAGCAGAAGAAGAAGCTAAAAATACTGTTTTTGATGCAGAAGACAAAGCTAAAAAAGAAGCACAATCTATTGCTAAAGATGGAGAAGCTAATGTAGCTTCCTTAAAAAGAAAAAAGCTATGGCAAATGTAGATGATGCTGCTTCTATTATTGTCAAAAATGTTTTATAGTGTGAGATTAATGTTCAAGACAGCTAGAATGCGTAAAATTAGAATCGTTACTCTTGATGAGTACATATCCCCTACTGTTAGTGCACTCCACGAACAAGGATTAGTACAAATCAATGAGATTTCTGATAGTATTCAGCAAGATCCTGAATTAGCGGAGTTAGTAACTCCTTCAAAAGCATCTGCTTTCACTGGTAAGTTATCTTCACTTTTAATGAAAACAAGTGCTATTTCTGAACTATTAGGAAATTCTTTATCCGAAGGCCATGGGATCAAAGACACAATAAAGTCTTTTATTAGTCCAGAAATGCCTATTCAAAAAGAAGTTGGGGATTTAGATACTGAAGCTTTAATAAATAAAGCAGAAGACCTTTTGGCTCAAGTTGAAAGTGAAACAAAAGTTATTGAAGGTAAATTTTCCGCACTCGACTCTGAAACAAGTGTATTGACTTCTAATAAAAGTTTAGCTAAGCGTTTATATAATTTAGACATGGACTTGGCTCTTTTAAAAGATTCTAAGTACACTTCCATAACTGTTGGTAGGATTAATGCTGAGTCTGCTTCAGAAATTGAAAGTAACTTAAGTAAATTGACTGATGAATTAGATGTTTTTATAGTCCCTAATGATGATAAAGAAACTGCAAATATTATCGTAGTGACTTTAAAAGAATTCGGCGAAGATGTTTATTCAACACTTCGTAAATTTGACTTTGAGAGAGTTGAAGTTTCCAATGTTAAGGGAACTCCACAGCAAATTATCTCAAGTGCTGATTCTAGATTAGTAACCATAGAATCTGAACGTAATTCAGCTAAAAGTGATTTAAAAGCTATTGCTGAAAGATGGGATGACGATATTTTATCTCTTAAAGAAGAATTAGAAAATGAAAAAGAAAAGAATGAAATACTTGCTGCTTTTGTTCAAACAAAAGATACCTATATGTTAGAAGCATGGGTACCTGTTAAAGATACTGATAAAGTTGAGCAATTAGTAGAAAAAAGTTCTGATGGACATTGTACCTTTGAATTAATTGATGTTGAAGGTACTGATGATGAAGATGTACCTATTTTACAAACTAATAAAGGTTATGTAAAACCTTATGAGGTTCTTGTGGATATGTATTCTCCAGTAAGATATAATGCTATAGATCCAACATTCTTTGTAGCAGTTGTGTTCCCGTTCTTATTCGGGTACTGTTTAACTGATGCATTTTATGGTGCTATTGTAGCTATCATAGGTGTTGTTTTAGTAAGGGGTATGGGTAAACTCAATGATACAATGAAATCATTCGGTTATATTCTTACAGCATGTGGTATTTGGGCAATTATATTGGGTCTTCTCACTAATGGTTTGTTAGGAGATTTCACAGAAAGAATGTTGAATTATAAGTTGCCTACTGTTGTGCCTGCTGTTGAAGCTTTTGTACATCCAGATACTATTTTAATAATAGCAATAGCTATTGGTATAATTTATACTAATATTGGTTTTATTATTGGAGCTATCAATAATTTCAGATATGGAGAAATAAAAGAAGCTATTGGATCTCAGCTTTGCTGGTTTGTTTTAGAAGCCGGTATTATATTTTTAGTATTAGGATTTATGATGCCTGCAATAGGTATGATCGGATACGGAATTGGAGCAGTTTTAATAATTGCATGTCTTGCTATGTTAATATACGCTAATGGAGCTTATGGAGTTATGGATGTTTTCGGATTTATGGGAGATGTCTTGTCTTATGCTCGTCTTTTAGCATTATGTTTAGCTACAGGAGGTATTGCTATGACTGTAAATATCTTAACTAACTTATGTAATGATATGATTCCAGTTATTGGTATTGTTCTTGCAATTTTCATATTTATATTCGGACATATTGCAAACTTCTTGTTCCAAATTTTAGGTGCATTTATTAACTCTTTACGTCTTCATTACGTAGAGTTCTTTTCACAGTTCTATATGGAAGGTAAAAACAAGTTCCAAGCTTTCAAAGCAAACAGAACTTTTACAAAACTTAAAAATTAAAATTTTTTATTTAAATATATCAAAATTAATTATTATTCAAAGGTGAATTAAATATGGTGGATATTGCTTTAGGTACTGCTTTAGCAGCTATTGGTGCTGGAGTAGCAATTGGTTTCGCTGGATTAGGTTCGGGTTTAGGGCAAGGTATGGCAGCAGCTGGATCTGTAGGTGCAGTTGCAGAAGATAACGACATGTTTGCTAGAGGTATTATTTTCTCTGCATTGCCAGAGACTCAGGCTATTTATGGATTCTTGATTGCAATCTTATTATTAGTATTCTCTGGATTATTAGGTGGTGGAGAAGGTTTATCTACTGAAGCAGGTGTTGTAGCTATCGGTGTAGGTGCAGCTATTGGTTTCGCAGGTTTAGGTTCCGGTATGGGACAAGGTATCGCAGCATCCTCATCTGTAGGTGCTATTGTTGAAGATAATGACATGTTTGCTAGAGGTATTATTTTCTCTGCATTGCCAGAGACTCAGGCTATTTATGGATTCTTGATTGCAATCTTACTTATGGTATTCGGTGGAATATTAGGTTAAGGAGGCAATCTGTATGAGCTCAGGCACAAATAAAATTGTTGAAAGCATTAAGTCTGAAGCCCAGGAGAAAGCTGATAAAATTATTCAAGATGCACAAGCAGAAATAGCAACTATTAATAGTGATGCTGAAAAAACTGCTGAAGCAGAAAAGAATAAAATTTTAGATAATGGTAAAAAACAATCTGATATGAAATATCAGCAAATTATTTCCGAAGCTAAGATGAATGCTCGTAGAGCAGAATTAGGAGCTAAAGAAGAAGTCATTGAAGCAGCTTTTGCTAAAGCTACTGAAGATTTAAAAGCTAAAGCTTCTAGTGATGATGTAGAATATTCAGAATCCTTAATAAAAATGATTGAAGAAGCTACTGAAGAACTTGGTGGTGGAGATTTAATCGTTCAAGTTAAAGAATCTGATGTTGCGAAAGTTGAAGGTCATTTGAAAAAATTATCTGCAGACCTTGCAACTAAAACTGGTGTAAGCACAACCTTAGTATTAGGTGAACCTATTGATGCTATTGGTGGAGCTATACTCAAAACTAGAAATGGTGACATTGAAGTAAATAACACTATCGAATCTAGACTAGATAGATTTAAAGGATTATTACGTAGTGAAGTTGCTAATGTTTTATTTAAAAATTAGGAGGATAAATTATGGCTGATGAAATTGCAACACTTATTAGTTCAGCAGGTCTTACAAATGAAACTTTCTTAGTTTTATGTGTAATTGCTGTTATCGTTATAGGTGCAATAGTCGTAATCATTACATCTAGACCAATTTTGGATATTTATCCATATCTTACTCCTAGTGCAAGCGTACGTGCAAGAAAAGGAAGATTATTTGATGAAAAACAATTATCTGAAATTGTTGAAACAAACAATGTTCACGAATTTGAAAATTATCTTAAAGGTGTTCCTGATTATGCTGACGTATTAGAAGAATATCCTGTTGATAAAGCATTAGATATTCAATGTGCTGATACTTATGAATTTGTAGCAAGAATTGCTCCAAAGGAAATTAGAAGTTCTTTTGTTGTAATGTCTAAAAAAACTGATATTAATAACATTAAAAGTCTTTTAACTGCTAAAGAAGTTGGCCTTACTGAAGAAGAAACTGAAGATTTATTAATTCCACGTGGAGTTTTATATGAAGATTTACGTTCTTTAATTGATGCTGACGGAGTAACTGATGTAGTTACAAGTTTGGACGGCACAGAATATGCTGCTGTATTAGAAGATGCTCTTCCAAAATACGAAAATAGTGGTATGGTTCTTGCATTAGAATCTGCTTTAGATAAATATTATTTAGAAAGTTTATTACGTTCTTCCAATGTTCCTGCTGATGAAAATAAACAAATTTTATTCTCATATGTTGGAACTCAAGTAGATATAGCTAATCTTAAATTGATTATAAGGGCAAAAAGACAATTTGTCTTATGATGATATTGCTCCTTATATATTAGAAGACGGTTACCAATTACGTGAATGGAAACTTAAAGATTTAATGGAATCTCCTGATGTTACAAATGTAATATCTGGTTTAGAAGGCACAAAATACTCTGATGTATTAACTGATGCTATGGCTAAATATAATGAAAATGCTTCCATTGCAGCATTTGAAAAAGCTTTAGATGCTTACTTGTCAAAAAGTGCAAAATCTTTATCTATGAAAAAACCATTAGAATTGGTCCAATTATTGGTTATGTAAGTCAAAAAGAAACTGAAATTAAAAATTTAAAAATTATTGCAAGAGCAAAAAGAGAAGCTGGATTCCCTAACTCTAAAATTATGGAGATGTTAATATGAGTTCTGTAGCAATTATTGGAGATATTGATGTTGTATCAGGTTTTAGACTTGGTGGAGTTAAAAGAGCAGAAGTAGCTAATTCTGCTGAAGAAGCTGTCGCAGCTTTTGATAAAATTTTAGATGAAGAAATTTCAATTATAATTATTACTCAAGTATTAGCTAACGAAATTAGAAATCATATTAATAGGAAAATTGGTTCTAGTGTATTACCAATGATAATTGAGATACCTGATAAAGACGGGTCCTCTGAAGGATCATCTGATCAAATGGCAGATCTCATCAAAAGAGTTATTGGGGTAGAGATGGTTAAATGATTATCGAAGGAAAAATTATTAAAATTGCTGGGCCTGTTATTATCGCGGATGGTATGAGAGAGCTCAGATGTATGAAATGGTTAGAGTAGGTGAACAAAAGCTCATTGGGGAAATTATTGAGCTTGAAGGTGACACCGCTACCATTCAAGTATATGAAGAAACAGCTGGTATTCAACCAGGTGAAGTAGTTGAAAGTACTGGAGGTCCATTGTCTGTAGAACTTGGTCCTGGTGTAATGGGTTCCATTTTTGATGGTATTCAAAGGCCTTTAGAACTCATCAGAGAAGAATCTGGTGATTTCATTGCTAGGGGAGTAGATGCAGAATCTATCAGTAAAGAGAAAAAATGGACATTCAAACCAGTAGCTAAAGTTGGAGACAAAGTTAAAGGTGGAGATGTTCTTGGTGAAGTACAAGAAACTTCTGCAGTTTTACAAAAATATTAGTTCCTCCAATGATTGAAGGTGAATTAACAAGCATTGCTTCTGAAGGTGAATACACAGTATTAGAAGACATTGCTGAAGTTGCAACTGATAAAGGTGACGAAAAAAATCCAAATGCTTCAAAAATGGCCTGTAAGGAAAGGACGTCCATATGTAGATAAATTGGACCCTGATGTACCTCTTGTAACTGGTCAAAGAGCACAAGATACTTTCTTTTCAGTAGCTAAAGGTGGAGCAGCAGCTATTCCAGGTCCTTTCGGATCAGGTAAAACTGTTACCCAACAGCAATTAGCTAAATGGGCAGACGCAGATATTGTTATTTATATTGGATGTGGAGAACGTGGTAACGAAATGACTGAAGTACTTACTGAATTCCCATACCTTGATGACCCTAAAACTGGAAACCCATTAATGGACAGAACTGTTCTTATTGCAAACACTTCAAACATGCCGGTAGCAGCTCGTGAAGCATGTGTATACACAGGTATTACTATTGCTGAATATTACCGTGACCAAGGTTACGATGTAGCACTTATGGCTGATTCAACCTCAAGATGGGCTGAAGCTATGAGGGAGATTTCCGGAAGACTTGAAGAAATGCCTGGGGAAGAAGGTTACCCTGCATACTTAGCATCCAGACTTGCTCAATTCTATGAAAGAGCAGGAAGAGTAAACACTATTGGTACTACTTCTGATGTAGCTTCCATTACTGTTGTTGGTGCTGTATCACCTCCTGGTGGGGACTTATCTGAACCTGTTACTCAGAACACTTTACGTATCTGTAAAGTATTTTGGGCTTTAGATGCATCTCTTGCAGATAAACGTCACTTCCCTTCAATTGACTGGTTACAAAGTTATTCCTTATATGTAGACAGTATTGAAGGCTGGTGGGCTGAAAATGTAGCTGCTGATTGGAGAGAAACTCGTGATCAAGCTATGATTTTATTACAAAAAGAATCAGAACTTCAAGAAATTGTACAATTAGTTGGTCCTGATGCATTACCTGAAGCTGACCAAGCTACTTTAGAAACTACTCGTATGTTAAGAGAAGATTTCTTACAACAAAATGCATTTGATGACATTGATACATATTGTCCACCTGTCAAACAATACAATATGTTAAAAACTATTTTATTATTCCATAAAGAAGCTCTTGCAGCTGTTGGCAGGGGAGTTCCTATTCAAAACATAGTAGCATTACCTGTTAAAGAAGAAATTGGTAAAATGAAATACATTCCACAAGACGAATTTGCAGCTAAATGTGAAGAAATTCAAGCAGCTATTACTAAACAATGCAGTGAGGCTTAAATATGAACACAAATATTAAAACAAGAGAATATACTACAATCTCCGAAGTCTCCGGTCCTTTAATGGTTGTTGAAGGTGTAGAAGGCGTAGGTTACAACGAAATTGTAGATATCGAAACACCTAATGGTGAAAAAAAAGAAGTGGACAAGTTCTTGAAGTAACTGACGATGTTGCAGTTATTCAAGTGTTCGAAGGAACAACTGACTTAAACACTAAAAATACTAAAGCTAGATTCACCGGTCAAACTGCTAAAATTGGTGTATCTAGAGATATGATGGGTCGTATGTTCAATGGTATCGGTAAACCTATTGACGGCGGACCAGAAATAATTCCTGATGAAGAATTAGATATTAATGGAAGTCCAATGAACCCAGCTTCTCGTGAATTCCCTGAAGAATTTATTCAAACTGGTATCTCTACCATTGACGGTATGAACACTTTAGTAAGAGGTCAAAAACTTCCTATTTTCTCAGGTTCTGGTTTACCTCACAACGAATTAGCAGCTCAAATCGCAAGACAAGCTAAAGTGCTTGGGGACGATGCAGAGTTTGCAGTAATATTCGCTGCTATGGGTATTACTCACGAAGAAGCTAACTTCTTTATGAGAGATTTCGAACGTACTGGAGCTCTTGAAAAAGTAACTGTATTCATGAACTTAGCTGATGACCCAGCTATTGAAAGAATCTTAACTCCTAAAATGGCTTTAACTACTGCAGAATATTTCGCATTTACTTTAGGTATGCAAGTATTGGTAATTTTAACTGATATGACCAACTACTGTGAAGCATTAAGGGAAATTTCCGCAGCTAGGGATGAAGTACCTGGAAGAAGAGGATATCCTGGATACATGTATACTGATTTAGCTAACATATATGAAAGAGCAGGACGTATTGATGGTAAAGAAGGTTCTATTACTCAAATGCCTATCTTAGTTATGCCTCAAGACGATATTACTCACCCAATTCCAGATTTAACTGGTTATATTACTGAAGGACAAATTGTATTAAGCAGAGAACTCAACAGGAAAGGTATTTATCCTCCTGTAGATGTACCATCACTTTCTCGTTTGATGAGTGGTGGTATCGGTGGAGACAAAACTCGTGATGATCACAGTGGTGTATCTGACCAACTTTACTCTGCATATGCAGGTGGTCGTGAATTAAGAGACTTAGTTGCTGTTGTAGGGGAAGAAGCTCTTACCGAAAGGGATCAAAAATTCTTAGAATTTGCTGAAGAATTCGAAGGTAAATTCATTACTCAAAGTAAAGACGAAGATAGGTCTATCATTGAAACCTTAGATCTTGGTTGGGACTTACTTAAAATCTTACCTAAATCTGAACTTAAACGTGTTAAAGAAGAATTTATTGAACAATACCTTCCAAAAGAATAAGCTCATTCATATAACGGGTGATTAAATGGCACAAGATATTATAGATGGAATAAATCCAACAAGGATGGAATTATTATCTCTTAAAAATAGAACTAAACTCGCTGTAAAAGGGCATGGTTTACTCAAAGAGAAAAAGGGATGCTTTAATCAAAGAGTTTTTTGATATTTTGGATCGTGTCAAAGGTGTTCGTGAAGCTGCTGAAAGAAGCTTAAAAGAAGCTAATGAAGCTTTACTTGAAGCTCAAATAGCTATGGGTGACTTAGCTGTTAGGAAAGCATCTTTATCAGTTAAAGAATCTATCGATGTAGATATTAAATCTAGAAGTGTTATGGGTGTATCAGTTCCTGTAACCAATGTTAAAATGGAAGAAAGATCCATTATTGACAGAGGTTACAGCTTTTCTGACACCACTATACAATTAGATGAAGCTGCTAAGAAATTTGAAGAATCTATTAAATTCTTAATTGAACTTGGTGAAGTGGAAAAAACTATTTTCTTACTTGCTGAAGAAATTGAGGCTACTAAACGTAGGGTAAATGCGTTAGAGCATATTATGATTCCAAGATTCGAAAACACTGAAAAATATATTGATATGAGACTCCAGGAAATGGAAAGGGAAAACTTTGTTAGATTGAAAATGATCAGGTCCACTATCGAGAAGAAAGATAATGAGGCTAAAGAAGCAGCTATTGAAGAAGAGGCTGCTGAAGTAGAAGCTTAAGTTTTACTTAACTTCTTCATTTTCTATCTATTTTTATTATTTATTTTAAATTTTAAACTTTGTTAGGCTTTATTTATTTAAAAAAAAGTTATTTTTATTAGTTATTGTAAAAATTTTTAATTACTGGAAAATTCTAGAAAGAGGTGTATTTATGCAACGTAACCCTATAGACCAATTTTTAAAGGACCCTGACAATAAGGCGAAATTATTTATCTGGTTAACTAGATCTATGATAATAGTAACGTTTATGATAACTATAGGTACAATTATATTTATTTTATACTTATTGGGATTTATTAGCTAGCTTATTTACAGTTTGGCTAGATAATTCTACTTTTTCATATAACTTATCAAAATCTTTATCTTTATCTATGATTGTAAGTAACGGCTCATCTTTTTGTGTAATTGATCCGATATGAGGCATATCATAAAGGTTGTTTAAATCTATTTTTTCATACTTTACTGTTTTGGGGGAGTATATTATTTTTTTATATCTGTAATATTCAGCTTTGTCAATAGCTATTATTTCATTTTGACAGGCTTTGATATGTGCTTCAAGCATATTGATTCCTAAAGCTTGCTGGACACATTCAAATGTTCCCTGAATTCTGGGATTTATTTCAATTACATATAATCCGTTTTTATTTAAAATAAAATCTACACCATTTGATCCGATTAATTCAAATTTTCGGATTAGTTTTTCAGAAGTATCTGCCATTTCTCTGTTTATTGCATCAGTATTTTTTACAGGTGCCAATATTGATTTTTCGGTTAGGGGAAGGATATTTCCAACATATTTGAACTGGCTGTTTTTTTTCAAAGTCATGCTGGGTTAGCAGTCTTGAATTTACAATGTTTTCAGCTTCATTTTCACTGGCCAATACTGAAGAACTTAAATTTATACCTTCAATATATTCCTGAACAATCAGTTTTTCATCACAGTTTAATTGAAGTTGTGATTGATTATTTAATAAGTTTGTGTTATATCCTCCTGATCCTTTAAGTGGTTTTGCAATATATTGAACTTCAGGATTATTTTTTTTGAATTTCAACAGCTTCATCTACATCATTCACATAAAAAGTTTCAGGAGTTAAAAATTCGTTTCGGATTTCTTTATAAAAATCGGTATTTGTCTTCAACTTTGCTGATGTCTTTATTTCCCAGAATCTTTTTTCGATGTTTTTTTCAAAATCATTTGGTGAAATTCCTGAAATTGAATAATATAATCTACCTCATCAAGATAGTCTTTGGAAACATTTAAAATATTTTCGCTGCTGAATTTATCTTCGAAAACGCCGCAGTCAGGATTAATACTTTCATCCAATATTATTTTCTGGTTTTCAATTGACGGAACATCTGATGTTGAAAAATAGCTAGTTGAATAAATAGTATAATTTAGTTTTAGTCCGCTTTCAATCATACTTCGAGTATTTATTCCAATAAGAAGTAATTTTTCCATAAAATATCAAGCAAAAAAAGTTTTTTTTAAAAATAGTCCCGAGCGGAGTCGAACCGCCGTCTCCGGGTCCAAAGCCTAGAAGGATTACCACTACCCTACGGGACTATATTTTGTTTGTACCAGTAGTACAACATTCTATATTTATTTGATAAGTAGTATATAAATATATCGGTTTATTTTAAATTTTTATAAAATAGACATTTTTCATGCCAACAGCAGTCTTCACATATATCTTTGACACTATTTTTGCTGTTAAAAATATGTTTAGTTTCATTAAATAGCTTTAATGCATCATATTCTTTACTATTATCTATTTTGGATAGGATTTCATTATCCATCTTTATGATTTCTGCGTTCTGTTTTTCATTTCCGCAAAGGTCATTTTTTAAATTTGGACAGCATCTGCAGATATCATCAGCTTTATTTGTAATGGTAATAGTTGTATTTTCAGATTTTCTCAGGTTATTTATATATGTCATATTTTTAACAAAACTGTCGTTGTATCCATAACCCTGAAATCCCTGAAGACATAACAAGTTATTTCCTCTTAATTTAATTTTCATAATATCAGTAAATAAAAAAAGAAAAGATTAAAAACCTTATTTATTCTTTTGGTAAAAATACTTTAGAAACAGATGCTGCACCTAATATTTTTACAATATCTCCAACAATAAATGGAATGAATCCCATAATTAATAATTCAGAGATTGAAAGCATTGCACCTTGGCTCATGTAAGCCCATAAAGCTAATCCGGCAAGTCCTGGAATGTAAATTATTGCAAAGTTAGCTACTCCAATAACTGCTGCCATTTTAGTGAAGTTACGTGCATCTGCATATTTGTCAGTTATAGTACCGATAAAGTAGGATGCAAGAATAAATCCTATAAAGTATCCGCAATTGGATCCAAGAAGAACATCTATTCCACCACTCATACTAGCAAACCATGGTACGCAAGTTGCACCAAGAGCAACATATAAAATTTGACTTAAACAGCCGTATCTTTTACCGAGTATTAATCCGGAGCATAACACTGCAAATGTTTGTGCAGTTATTGGCACAGGAGTCCATGGGAGTGGAATGATAATTTGAGCCATTAAACCTGTAAAACAAGCCATTAAAAATGACATTAATATTTTAGCGACAGTGCTAGATTCGCGTATTCCTTGGAATATGTTTTTTCTAGCAGTATAATAATTATTCATATTCATAGTATTCTCCTTGATTTTTAAATCATCATACTTTAATATGTTTATCATTTTTACTATTTAATTTTTTGTACAAGCACATTGCAAAAAAGAGTTAATTATTGGCGTCCTGACTGTAAATTTGGGTTGTGGACAAATTGCTGTGTCCAAGCAGTTGCTGAATTATCTTGATATTCACTACCTGTTCAAATAGATGTGTTGCATAGGAATGGCGTAAAATGTGAGGTGTTATTTTCTTTTCGATGCCGCTTTCATTTCCGTATTTTTTTATCATTAGCTGAACATATCGTGGAGTTAACGGATTTCCGCTTTTGTTAACTACCAGATAATTGCTTTTCTGTGTTCTTTTTTCCAAATATTTTTGTATTAACTGTTTGGTTGATTCATCAAGTAAAATAACTCTGCTGTTGTTTTTTTTGCCTACAATGGATAACTGTTTTCCTTCAAAATTTACATTGTCTACAGTTAAGTTTATAAGTTCAGAAACACGCAGTCCTGATGAATATAATAGGGTCACTATCAGTTTGTCCCGTAGTTTGGTAATGATGCGAAAATTACTATCTGAATTTTCATCCCATGTAATGCTGTCCAGAAGTTGTTTTACTTCTTTTTGTGTTAAAAAATTAGGTGGTGATTTAATTCTTTTTTTGGTGTTGTAATTGAATCTAAGAAATGAATATTGTTAAACTCAAGAAACTTCTTGACAACTACCGTAACCAGGTAAATGTAATTTTGACTAACATTTTTCACTTGTTTTAAATAGAGTATATATCTATTGAAGTATTTTATGAACTCTTTTTCATTATAAATAGCTATTTGATTTTTTAGATAAGTAGTAAATTTATGTATTATTGATGAATAGGTTTTGATGGTGTTTTGTGAATAGTTGTTGTTCTTTAAAGAAGTTCTGTAACTTTCTTTTTATTTTATTAACATTATAAACGGCGAGAATATTTAGTTTATTCCCGTTTTTGTCTATAATCTCATTTTTAAAATCATATGTTTCCATTAGGACACCTTATTAATCCATGGTTATTATTTTTAAGTTATCCGGTTTTTTAACTATGTTCATGGATCTAAATGCAACTAATCTTTTAATTCCTTTTAATGAAGCAACATCAACAAGTCTCTCACTTATGATTCCATCAAAAATAACTGTGTCTGCACTTGTTTCTATATTTTTAATTTCTTCATAAATGTTTTCAACTTCCACTTCCTGAGTCATGTTTAAAGCTTCGTCCAGTATAGCTCCACAGCCGCTGCCTTCAAATTCTTTTTAACATGTCTTTCATTAATTTTGTTTCGTCATCTTCAATAGGAATTTCTTCAATTTGCACTTCTTCTTTGACTTTAGTTTCGTGTTGTTGATGTTTGTTATTTGAATGTTTGTTGTTGTGTTTGCCGTTATGTTTTTTATGGGAGTTTTTGCTGTCAGATTCACTTAATATATTGTGATTAGCTAAAAATTGTGCTGTAGGAACTTTGTCCCTTAGGGCAACCAATACTTCATCTTTTTCAAGGTCTTCAACTTCTTTACCTTTAGGAGCACGTGTAATATAGTCAACATCTCCGATTTGCAGGAGTTCTTTTAAAATAAGTTCTCCACCACGGTCTCCATCTACAAATGCAGTTGTTGTTCTTTTTTTTTACTTAGGTTTCCTATGGATTGTGGAACACTGACTCCTTCAACAGCTACAGTATTTTTGATGCCGTATTTAAGTAAGTTCAATACATCGCTACGACCTTCTACCACAATAATTGCATCGGAAGTGTGTATGCTTGGACCTGCTGGCAATCTGTCTTCACCATATTCTGAAATTTCATGAACACGCATTGCTTCTCTTACTTCTTCAATCATTCTCATACTTGCAGGGCTGGCACTTTCAATCATGTTTTTGTAGATTTCCTTTGCACGGTTTACAACCTGTTCTCTTTTAACTGCTCTTACATCTTCAACTTTAACTGTGTGAATTTCTGCTTCACAGGGTCCAACACGGTTAATTGTTTCAAGTGATGCTGCAAGAATGGCGGTTTCAACTCTGTCTAAGCTGGATGGAATTACAATTTCTCCTTTAGCTCTTCCGCCATTGGAATGGATCATTACCTGAATCCTGCCGATTCTTCCAGTTCTTTGAAGTTCTCTTAAATCTAAATCATTACTTAATAATCCTTCTGTTTGTCCAAATACTGCACCGACTACATCTGGTTTTTCTACAATACCATTTGCATTAATTTGTGCATGAATTAAGTATTTTGTTGTAGTTAATTCTTCTCCTTTTCCCATTGTTAAGCCTCCTTTTTATTTTTATTGGCTTATTTTCTTATCTTTCTAAAAATTGGGTATTTTAAGAAATAATCTTGATAAACATATCTAATATCTTTTAGTTAAGATATCTTTTATACACTAAAAAGAGTTAAAATCTACTGAGCATATTACTAATTTCATTTATAGCCTATATAGAACATATTAGCTATTTTTCTTTATTTTTTAAGATTATATTTAGTTAGTAATATTAATTGCTCCTGTTTTGTTTTTAAATTGAATAATAATTAAATTGTAATAATGAATGTAAATAAACTCTTTAAGTATAATTGTGAGTATTTTTTTATACTTCATTAAGTATTTTGAAAATACTAATATATATAATTAGTTAGTTATGTCAAAATTTTTTGAAAAATCTTTTTTAAGCGGTTCTTACATATATCTATATATTAATTAAGAGAAGTGATTTAATGTCAGTAACACCTAGTGATTTATTACACAATAAAAAAAAGACTTAAATAAGAAAATTGATGTGGAAGATATAGATTTAAGTGAAATATCCATTGAAGATTTGGTTTTCAATAAAAAAAACTATAAAAATTATATTAACTTGAAGTCTTTACTTGAAGGTGTTTCCACCTGCCAAATTTCCGATGCATATAACGGAATTTCAAGAAGATCAGGTGTTATCAAAGAATTGAAACCTATTAACAGATTAAGGGTTTGGGGTAGAATTACTACCTGCAAAACCAACAGTGATGATTGGGGAACTTCCGCATTAGCTATTGATGAAGCTAATGATGGAGATATATTATTTATTAAAACCAATAATTCTGGCATGTCTGTATGGGGTGAATTAGCTTCAACCTGTGCTAAAAAGCTAATGGTGTTAAAGCTACTGTAATTTATGGGTCTGTCAGAGATTTGGATGCTCTGTATTATATGGATTATCCTATTTTTGCTTGTGATTATGCTCCAAATGCAGGAAGTGCTTTAGGATTGGGAAAATCAATGTGGATATTTCTGTTGGGGATATGACTATTCAGCCAGGTGACTTTTTCTATGGTGATGAAACCGGCGTTGTTATTATTCCTCAGTCTTTGTTTAAACAGGTCATGACTCAAACATTAGCTATTAAAGTAAAGGAATTAGGTATCATTGATGCTATTAATGGTGGTAAAACTTTGTCTCAGGCTGCTGGGTTAAAATAGTGTTTAGGACAATTAAATAGTAAAACATTTAAATAGCAAATTTTATTGATATATAAATATATCGATACATTTATATATTATCACATGCATATTAATAGTTGATACAGATTATTTTATGATTGATTTTTTATGAAAGTTTTAGGAAATAGTTTGCATATTGCAAATTCTGGAAAATTAATAGCTAGATCATCTAAAACACCTAGTCCTGGTGGTATTGTTTTTAATAGCGATAAAACTAAAATAGGCAAGGTTAGCTATGTTTTTGGACCTACTAAAAGTCCGTATGTTTCAATTAAATTATTTAAATCTGTTAATTTAGATAAAATCAAGAGAAACTATGGTGAAAAACTATTTGTATCAAGACCAAAATCTAAGAAACCTAGGAAGAGGAGGGTGAAAACACGAAACAAAAAGTAAACGAAATCCCTAAAAAGGTCGGACATAAAAAAAGAACAGAAAAAGAAAATTATGCAAGGTGATGTTTATGATAAAGATAAACAAACCGTATGTCCGGAATGTGGTTCCACAGAATTAATTGGTGATTATGAAAGGGCAGAAGTAGTTTGTGCTCACTGTGGATTAGTTATTGATGAAAATCTAGTGGATATGGGTCCTGAATGGAGGGCATTTGACCACGAACAAAGAGATAAACGTACTAGGGTTGGAGCTCCAATCACTTACACCATTCACGATAAAGGTTTAAGTACTATGATTGACTGGAGGAATAAGGACATTTATGGTCGTGATATTCCTGCAAGAAACAGAGCACAATGGTATAGATTAAGGAAATGGCAAAGAAAAATTAGGATTTCTGGTGCTACAGAACGTAACTTGGCATTTGCATTAAGTGAGCTGGACAGAGATTCTTCAAGATTAGGTCTTCCAAGAAGTGTGAGGAAGCTGCATCTGTAGTATACAGAAGTGCAGTGGACAACAAACTTATTCGTGGAAGGAGTATTGAAGGAGTAGTTGCTGCTTCTTTATATGCTGCTTGCAGACGTTGTAATGTTCCCCGTACTTTAGATGAAATAGCTGAAGTTTCAAGAGTTACTAAAAAAAGAAGTAGGTAGGACTTACAGATTCCTTACAAGGGAATTAAACATTAAATTACCTCCAACTTCTCCGGTCGATTATGTGCCTAGATTTGCTAGTGAATTAGGTTTGTCTGGTGAAGCACAATCCAGAGCTATTGAAATTATTGAAAAAAAGCAATGGAAAAAGGTTTGACTTCCGGTAGAGGACCAACTGGTGTAGCTGCAGCTGCATTATATATTGCATCTGTATTGTTGGGTGAGAGAAAAACCCAAAGAGATGTAGCAGATATTGCAGGTGTTACTGAAGTAACTATAAGAAACAGGTATAAAGAATTAACAGAACAACTTGAAATGGGTGTAACTTTATAAACCACCCTATTTTAACTTTTTTTTTACTATATTTTTCAATACGATATATTAATTCATTGACAATTCCATCGTTATTTGTTTTTTTAACTTTAGCTAGTTTTTTCTGATATTTGGAGAGCCTTTTTAAGAATTTTTCCACTTTTTGAGGACTCATCTTTTCATGATATTCTCCATAACCTAATTTCTGAACATAAAATCCGTTTAATGTTTGTTCAAAGTTTCCAATAGCTGGAACGCTGTATATTGGTTTTTTAAGGGATATGGCTTCTGATATAAAGGTAAATCCACCATTACAGATTACTGCCTTGGCACTGGCTAAATCATTGTAGAACTCATCTTCATTAAATAATTTGTAAGTCAGATTTTCGTCTGTTTTGTCCTTATTAAATCCGTAAACAATAAATTTTTCATTTAATGATTTCAATTGCTCGACTAATTTCACACTTTCTTTACTGGTCTGATAGACAATAATGTGATCTTCAATTGTAGGTTCCAGCTTTAAGATATCTTCACGAATCACTGGAGGATAGAGCACCGCCCTTTTTTTAGGCTTGATTTTCGGATAAAAGAAGCTGGTTAAAATATGTATTTTCGGTTTTATTACATATGACTTTATTACACCTTTTGCTTTTAGCATTTCTCCCTGATGCTTTGGAGGATAGTCAATTGCAGTTTGGGTAATCATATGGATATTGTCCAGACTTATTAATGGAATGCTGAGAAGTTTGGAAACCATTGTTGCATAGATTTCAAAATCAGTAACAATAACGTCAGGAGATAATTTTCTTGCTTTTTTATATAGTTCTTCATATCCTTCTTTAATGTTTAGAGGATTACGTTTAATGGCATTCATTAATGTTTTTGTATTGCTGACTTTGTTATTTATATAAACTGTGTTGAATCCGCCGATTTTATAGACATTGTCAAATTTTTCATTTAAATATTTGTAAGCACGGTCGCTGCTGAAAATGTAAACGTCATATTTGTCTTTTATACGGTCGATTATTACGCTGCTTCGGATAGCATGACCCATTCCCTCTCCACAGATACAATAAAAAATTACTTTTTTATCTCTGATTTTTGTTTTTTTGGCTTTTTAAGATAGACTTTTGCAGTGTTTATTTTTTGTTTGGATTCATCATAGCTGTTTTTCAAACGGTCCAATTTTTCAGATTCCAGAGCAATTTTATCTAATTTATGTTTGCTTGTATGTTTTTTTCCATGATCAAAACCATAATTTAAATCTGAAGCTTCTGTTCTAATGCCTAAAAAGTCATTTACAGTACTTTTACCGTATTGCTTAGCTAGTGTTGCCAGTCCTTCCTCTTCAAGCCTTCTTGTTGAAACTCCAATTTTAGCATTTCTCAATACTTTAAATCTTTCTTTTTTTGCCAATCTTTCAATATATTCTGTATCTTCACCGAAAGTTAATTCTTCATCAAATCCGCCGCAGCATTCATGCAATTCCCTTTTAGCTATTATACCATAACATCCGGCACCGTGTGGCTTTATTTTTTCAACGCTTATCATAAACAAATTGGCCAAATCATGTAAGATTTTATCTTCTGTTTTTTTTTTTTGGATAGGGGTTTCATTTGTGTAATTGCAATACCCAATCTTTCCATTTTAAATTCATAGATAACTTTTGCAAGATAATCTTCGGTAAGTTTTAAATCAGAGTCTAAAAATAGTAAATACTCACCTTTAGCTACTTTCGCACCATTATTTCTACCTACTGCAGGCATTCCGCCTTCAACAACAATACATCCGTATTCTTCAGCTATGTTTACAGTATTGTCTTTAGAGTTAGCATCAGCAACAATTATTTCATAGTCTCTGAAATCCTGCTGTTTAATACTTTCTAGAAGTACGGGAAGGTGTTCTTCTTCATTATATGTAGGTATAATAATGCTTAAAATCATATGTTAATATTAATTTTTAAAACTTATAAGTTTTTATTAAATATATGAGTAAATGTTCCATGAAATCGTGTAGTAGTCACATTTATTGTTTAGAGGTATTTTCAAATCCTTGATTAAATTCAATTCATTATAATTGGAATCAAGTGTATAAACTGTTTTGTTTTCACTATGATGAATACTTTCTACTGGAAAATCATTTAGTTCAATATTGTCTGCAGGATTTACGACTTCAAGTGTGTAATATTCATCATTTGCTCCAAAAATAGCTATTGAAATTCTTAAAGTTATAAAAAGAATAGCTATAATGTAGGGCAGTAGTCTGTGGAGATGGAATTTCACTTCACTTAACCCTGCATCCTTGTAGTAGGGATATTCTTTTTTGGAATCATTTAATATTTTCTTATTTTTTAAAACAACTCTCCGATATAATAATCGAAATAATAATGGTTTCTGTAAACTAAAAAAGTCCACAAATACCTAACATTGAAGGTGTGGAAAACATTCCTCCGTCTAATGCTCCAATAAGTAAACAGGTTGAAAAGAAACTTAAAAGGATTGTTGTTGGAGCTAAACGTTTTTGATTGGCCAATATTTCTAATATAAATAAAATAGGGAATAATATGATTGCTGTTTTAGCGATATTCGGAACATAGGCGTATAATCCAACTCCTGTATTGATTCCGCTACTGATAAACGGTCCGATCATGGAGGTTACAGCTTCTCCAAAAATGGATTTCAGCAGATGGGTATGTAAAATACTGGTACTTGCAGCCTGTGAACTTTCACTCATAAAAGTCACATTTAATGGAATTCCTAAAGACTGTCTAAACAGGATTTCGGCAATAATTCCTGAAATTAGCAAAAGACATCCTACACAGATAGCTATTTTTAAGTATTTGTCAGAGTCAATATCTTTATTTTTCAGGGTAAATGTTTGACTTAAAATTAAAAACAGTCCAAAAAGTCCAAAAAATAAAATATCTTTTCCTTTAGAAGAACCCATTAGAAATACTCGAGTTATTGGCCTTATTATTGGATTGAAGATGTCTGTTATAAAAAGTACACCTGCAAATAATATAAATATGAATCCGGCCAATATAATATTATTCCTTTTCATTAAAATTAATTTAAGTTTTTAATGATTTAAAAGATTTACTGAATACGTGTTTTTATGATATTTACATTAGAATATTTCATTGGTTTAATTTTAATTGGTGTTGTTGCAGGATTTGCATCAGGTCTTTTAGGTGTTGGAGGAGGATTTTTAATTGTCCCATTCCAGTATTTCCTGTTGGAGTATCTTGGAGTTGACCCGTCACTTGCCATGATGATATCTCTTGGAACCAGTCTGGCCATTATTATTCCGACAGCAACAAGCGGTGCATCTAGGCATTTAAAAGTTATGGACAATATTTTAAAACCAGGAATAAGACTGGGGTTATTCGGTATTGTTGGGGGCATATTGGGCGGTCTGATTGCATCAATGCTGCCGACACAAATATTAAAAATCATATTTGGATGTTTATTGTTGTTTATAGCTATTCGTAACTTGATGTCTGCCGATAAAAAGACTTCAAAAGCTAGAGCCAAATTTAATTTAATAAACATAGCTGTTGTAGGGGTATTGGTTGGAATTTCCTCAGGTCTTTTAGGTGTTGGGGGAGGAGTATTTATAATTCTAATTTTAACTGTAATATTCGGGTTTTCAATGATTGAAGCTATCGGAATTTCATCAGTATTTATTAGCCTAACAGCTATTGGAGGGACAGTATCATATATAATATCTGGCTGGGGAGTTAATCCGTTTCCGTATTCATTGGGTTATGTAAGTTTAGTTAATTTTGCAGTTATCGCAATGTTTTCAGTACCTTTAGCTTATTATGGTGCAAAAATAGCTCATAAGGTTCCTGAAAAAAGATTAAAACAGATATTTGGTTTGGTGGTTTTGTATATTTCACTTAAAATGCTGGGAGTAGTTCCTTAATCTTTAAATTTAACTCCCATTCCCATTGCAGTAATTTGAAAACTGTCTCCACCTAAACCGATTAACCCATATTCTATTTTTAAATCCAGGATTCCATTTCTCCATGAGCTTTAATTTCATTAGCTATTTGGATTAGGACACTGTCTTTAGCTTTTTAAGCATTTTTAAAGTGTCTTTTTCATATTTTTCAGGGTCAATGTGGATTAGTTTTTTATCTCTTTCCAAAAATACTGTTGCATGAAAGTGGTCTATGATTTCTATTTTTTTATTGATTGGATGTGAGCTGGTTATGAATATAAAATCCAAATCATTTATTTGTTTATTGCTTTCCAGTTCATTTTCAACAACTTCCGCATCAATAGTTCTTATGGGTTTTTGCTTTCCTGTTATTTTATAATACATGTCAGATAATTTGGAATAGGTATAATCTGTAATTTTTTAAATGTCCCAAAGAAATAGGAGATTATTCCAATTATAACAACTAAAAAGAAATAGTTAATAAGTGTGGGAAGAGCTGCCTGTAAAATTACAATTATTGATCCGAAAGTGATTACATTTACTCCAAGTGTAGGATTGGCTATAATAAAACCGTAAACTACAGTTACAAGAAATAAAATAAATGCGCTGATGGCTCCAATATCTTCGCCAATTATTCGTTTAGCCAATATGGTTTCAGCATATCCTGCAGCTAATGGAGCAAAAATAAGTCCAAAATTCCATCCATAAATATCAATATGGAAGTATAAAAAAAATATAATAAGTTAAAATACCAACAAATGTTCCAAAAGAAATGCAGATAATAGCTTCTTTCAAGTTTTCCACATTTTCTATTCTTTCTTTAAGATTCATATTATTCGTATTTTATAGCAGTACCGTAAGCTGTTACAAGAATTGTATTTCCCATAGTACCGCCTAAGTTATCGTAAGAAATTTTCAATCCGATAATAGCATTTGCACCTAAATATTCTGCTTTTTCTTCCATACTGTTCAGTGCAATATCACGTGCTTTTTGGATTTCTTCTTCATATCTTGAGGTTCTTCCGCCTACAACATCCCGAACACCGGAAAATAAATCTTTATAAATGTTAGCACCGATTAAGGATTCTCCAGTTACTAAACCTTTATATTCAACAATTTCCTTATTTTCCAGTGTGTTTGCAGATGTTAATATCATTTTTATCACTTATTTCATGAAAGTCATTATTGCCCAAATAGCTAAGAAAAAAAGAATGATAACTCCAGTTAACATATATCTGCTTTTCTTTTGTTGATTAAGTCTTTGATCCCAAACTTTTTGACAGTCTGGAGAGCATACAAGTTCATTTAAAGGTATAGGGGTTCCGCAAATTGGACAATGTTTATGTGGTTCTACAGCCATATTATCACCATATTTTTATATTTTAAAAAAGTCTTTAGTAGTTTTTGTAACTTCTTTTGCAAGTTTTTCTACATTATAATCGTTTTTATAATGAGCAATTGTTTAGGATATGAGGTAAATATTTGGGTTCATTTTTATTACTTTTAGGTTTTTTATCAAAGTTTTTAGGTATTAAAAATGGAGCATCTGTTTCTATCATTAATTTGTTGGTTGGAATTACACTTACAGCATCCTGCAGGTCACTGCCTCTTTCCATATCACAAATCCATCCGGTAACACCAATGCAGCATCCCAAATCAATATAATTTTGAGCTTCCTGCTTGGTTCCTGTAAAACAGTGAACTACTGATTTTTCAAAACATCTTCATGCTTTTTAAAATATCATATAAATCTTTGTGGGCCTCTCTTTCATGTAAAAATAAAGGCATATCTAAATTTTCAGCTAATTCGACCTGTTTTTCAAACCATTTTCTTTGAACATCTCTTGGAGAAAAATCACGGTTATAATCAAGACCGCATTCTCCAATAGCTATAACACAATCATTTTTAGCTATTTTTTCCAGTTCCAAAAGAGTATGATCATCACATGTTTTTGCATCATGAGGATGAACACCGGAAGTTGAATATAAAGTTCCCGGATAATTGGATGCATATTCACAAGCTATCTGACTTGCTTTGACATTGGTTCCTGTAATTATAAATTTGGAAACACCTTCATCAATGGCATCTTCAATTATACTTTCTCTATTTTTTCTAAAAGAAGGATGCATTAAATTAAGGCCAATATCAATAAGATTTTCCACTTAATCACCTATTTATTTGCTGATAACTTTGGTTCCTACTTCCTCACCATTAATAGCTTTAATTAAGTTTTCAGAATCATAACCGTTAGCTATTACAGTTTCAAGAGATGATCTTTTAATCATTTGAATTGCAGTCATATCAAAGAATTCATAGGTTCCGGCCTTTGTGTCTTTTCCGCTGATGAATTCTATCATTTCACTAGCTGTAATTTCTTTAATTAACTTAGCATCTTCGTACTTGTTTGGATCTTTATCATACATTCCGTCAACAGAGGTTAGGTTAATAAGTTTATCTGCATGGATGTATTCTGCTAAAATAGCGGAAACTGCATCTGTACTGTGTGCAGGTTCTGTTCCACCCATTACAATTATTTTTCCGGTAGCTGAATATTCCAAAGCTTCCTGGAAGTTATGAGGTACTTTCTGATAAGCAGCATCTCCAAGTGCAGATAATAACAATTTAGCATTAATTCTTGTAACTTCAATTCCAATATCATCGCACTGAGCTTCACCAGCTCCAAGTTCACGAACAACTCCAATATATTCTCTAGCAGGTTTTCCCCACCTACAACAACGAATATTTCATGTTCGCTAGCTAATGATTTTAATATTTCACTATATTCCTGGAATTTTTTACAGTCATATTCTTTTAATAAAATTGATCCTCCAATTGCTACAACTATCTTCATATATTCACCTTAACTATTATTTATTTGGATGATATTATTTAAATTTTAAATTATTATTTGCTGTAAAAAGAAAAAATTGATTTTTAGTTTTCATATAAGTTTGTGGGTTTTTGCTTTAAAAATAGCTATATTTTATTTTTATTATTTTTTTTTAGGTCATGGGGTTATTCTGAAATATTGTTTAAAATATTTATATTTAGTGTATTAAATATAATATTATTCAATTATTATGTTCTTGGGGGAATTAAGTGGATTTTAAGGATTTTTTTAGGATTTTAATTTCTAATCGTGATTCTTTAAGTTATCCTGAAAAACATATGAATATTATATTTAAATTTTTTGTTTTTGCGGGGGTTTCGTTTATTTTTTGATTGCCAGTATTTGTGTGTTGATTTTTTATAATGATTCCTCAAAGTTTATACTTGATTTTGCTTTAATAACTTTTGGCATAATATTTTTGATAATTTCAGATACATATAATGAGGATATCTGTAACAAATGTGGTTTTGGAGAATATTTAAACAAAATGGATAAACTTATTTCAGTTGTTTATATAATTTACGTTTTATTGTTTATTTTTATTATTGTGATGATGAAGTTAAATTATGGGAGATAAGTTTTATATTTTTTGTGTGAGTTTTAGTATTTGTTTTTAGGTGTATTGTTGTGGGGTGTGTATTTTATGAATTTTAGGGATTTTTTTAGGATTTTAGTTTCTAGAAGGCGTTCTTTAAGTTATCAGGAAAGAGTTAAAAATATCATGTTTAGGTATTATGTTTTCAATAGTCTTTCATTTATTTTTTTTTGATTGTTGGAGCATGTGTTTTGGTTTTTTATTATGGGTTTTCAAAGTTCATGTTTCTTTGTGCTTTAGTAATTTTTGGTATGGTATTGGGGATTTTTTCAGGAATTTATGAGAATTGTCTTCGTGCCGAAAAGGATTTTAGGGGACATTTAGGTTCATGGGAAAGTACTCTTATATTTGCTGTTGAATCATTGTATATTTTATTTTTGTTAATTCTTTTTTGGAAGATGGGGTTAATTGGGGAGTTATTCAAATATTAAATAATAAATAAATGATGATTTGTATTTGAAAGTTGGTGTTGGAGTTGAATATTACTTAAGTATAATGGGAACATGTGATGAAATGATTTTAAGAATATTAATGTAGGTTAATTTAACTGAAAATAGATGTATGTATGTTTTATAAATTTTTAAAATAAGAAAAAGAATTAAATTTAGTCGGCATGACCAAATTTAATTTTAAGTTTTTTAATGAATAATCTTGCCCAGCTGTAACCAAACATGGAACCGATAAAGCTTCCAATAATTACTCCTGCAAAAATACCCATTTCTCCGTAACCTAACACTATTCCAAACAAGTATGCAAGGACTACTTCAGCAAATAATGACCTTATGATAGTTATTAGTAATGAAGATGTTCCTTTTCCAACTCCTTGGAATACAAATGATCCTGCAATACCGAACGGTACGAATATTAAGAAGAAACAGAATATTCTAAGTGCAAATGCAATTTGAGGTGTAAGATATGCTGTTGCTGCAGAATATGAGAACATCAATGCGATTTGTGGTGCAAAGATAAATGTTAGAGCTCCTAAAATCAATGAAATAACCAATCCGAATTTGATACTGTATGTGAAACTGGTTTTTAATTTTTCATAGTTACGGGCACCGTATGCCGCTCCTGCTACTGTTAAAAGTGCAGTAGCTATTCCCATTAATGGAATCATTGCCATTGATACAATTCTCATACTTGCAGTATATACTGCTACTGCAGTTGTTGTTGAAACTATAACAAGCATTGCATTTATTGCCATTGTAAGTCCGGACATAATTAATTGCTCTGCAGTGGAAGGTATAGCTACTTTCATAATTTCAACTACGATTCCTTTGCTTTTTTGAATTGATCAAAGCTTAAATTCATGTAGGTGTCTTTTTTTAACCCATATCCAGTAAGCCATTACAATACATGAAATTCCTGCAGAGATTACTGTTGCCCATGCAGCCCCAGCTATCCCCATATTTAAATAATATATAAAAAATCGGATCTATGATTATATTTAATACTGCAGTAATAGCTATTGCGATTGTAGCTCTGTTTACATCTCCTTCTGACCTTAATATTGATGAAAGTACTGATGAGAATAAAAATACAATCAATAATCCAAATGTAACTTTACTGTAATCCATACATAATTCTGTAACGCTGGCTCCACCCATAATTACAACTATTTCAGGTATTAACGGAAGTAATATGATTGGTATTACAATTCCTATGATTACAGTTAATACAACAGAGTGCAGTGCAGCATTATTTGCTAATTCGTCTTTTTTAGCCCCAAATGCTCTTGCGATTAATGAGTTTGCACCGGCACCTATTCCGTTTCCAAGTCCGATAATAATCATAAATAGTGGTGTTATAAAACCTAGTGCTGCTAGAGCATCTGCTCCAAGTCCTGATACCCATACACTATCTGCTAAATTATAAAGCATTATAAGAAGCATTGATAGCATCATAGGCCAAGCTAATTTATTAATAGCTTTTTAGGGTCTCCAGTTATTAATTCAATATTTGCATGTTTTCCTTTGGTCATATCAGCCATTTTTTTCCTCCTTTTGTGTGTTTTTTTGAATGTTTATTGATGACATGGTTATTTTCCTCATTAGTTCAACTATCTGCTTTTCATCAGTATTACAGGTTGAATATATTTGGTTTTCCCATTCATTATTTAAATCCATGATTTTTAAAGCAACTGCTCTGCCTTTTTCAGTTAAAGACAATTGGTATTTTCTTCTGTTGTTTTCATCTATTTCCTTGTTAATAAATTGTTTTTCTTGTAGTTTTTGTATTGATCTAGCTATACTTCCTTTATCTATTTTAAAATGATTTCCAATTTCTTCTTGACAGGATATGTCTTTGTATAATAAATAGCTAAGTATAGGTGCATGTGATGCGGTTATTCCTTCTTTTTTAAGATAATTATTTAAATATATCATATATTGTCTGTGTATTATGGAAATAAATGTAATAAATTTAATATCGTCGTTTTTAAACAAGTTTACGTCACATTTCATAAAAATCATTTTTATAAATTTTATTTTTGAAAATTTACAGTTTTAATATATATTTATTATAGTATATAAAACAGTTGGTATGACAACAATTGCAATAACAATAATTGATGCTTACAACATTATTGATTTTAAAATAAAAAAATAAAAAAGGTTAATTTAACCTTATCTGTGCAATAGTCTTTTAAAAATCATATAAATAAACATAATAACTAAAATAATCAATACAATTGGCAATATAGTTAATAAAATACTGTCATTAACTTTATCAAAATGATATTCTCTATCAAAATCCATATGTGATCCGTCAGTATGATTTGCAGTTATTTTAGCAAAATTGTACTGTAAATCGTAATAACTAATATATGCACCCTCGTAATTTATGTAATTTGGAGCCTGTCCGTTTTCATCCATATAATTTTTAACAATTCCACCCATTTTTATATAATCATAAATTGAATAGGAATCTTTAGTTAAAATGGAGTATTTCAATGGAGAATCTGGAGCTTTATAATCTCCGGGATTTTCTAATCCGTTTCCATTTAAATAAGAGCTGGTTAAGTATAACAGTTGTGGAGCTGAATAAGAGTTGTAAGTTCCATTCATTTCATTGTCGTTGCTTTCTAAAAGGCTTTGACTGCCATGAGCCATATTTGAAGGAGCTAATTTATGAGTTATTACTAAATTATTGTCATAATGTTTGGTGTTGTTGTAGTTATTTATATTATTAACAATTTCTTGGGCAATATATTTGTTTACATCATCATTATTTTGATTTATAATGCCGTCAGAACCTGCATCAGGATATTCTTTCAATGGCTGGATATAGCTAATTCCCGCATCATTAAGAAATGTTCCTGGGTTATTGATTCCTGCAAAAATTGTTTTTGAGTAGTTATCGTCCCACGCTCTTCTTAAGGATTCAGCAGTATCTAAATCATAATCTCCAGTATTTACAAAGATTATCTGTTTATCTGTGGTGGCTGTTGAATATTTGCTTAAAACTAAGAAATTGCCCGGATCTACAGCCGCAAACACTACACTAACATTTGAATCAGCTTCAATAGCTCTTGTTCCTTCTCCAGGTCCTGGGGATTGACTATCTACAATTACATTGATTTTTCCATTGCTAATCTCTTCAATATAGGTTTTTATGGAATTAAGCATATCTGCATCATCATTTGTGCCCATTATATTGTCTGACGTTAGAAAAACAGTAGTGGCTGCAGATACATCCTGAATTACACTGGCCAATAATAGAATGGTCAGTATGATAATTGCAATTTGTTTTTTCATATTTTTATTTCAATTTTTATTCTATAATAATTTTTTCATGGCACAATATTGAATTATTGTTTAAATGGATTATTTTTTGATTTTATTAATTTTTATTTCTTTATTAGAAAAAATTTAAATAATTTGAAGTTTAATAAGATTTTTGAGGATTTAAAACAGTTATCTTTTATTTTAAATTCTATATTGCAGTTATTTTGAAAAATAACATTTGTAATGTCAGATTGAAATAAATTTGTAAATTATGGCTGGGTATTTGTTTTTAAAATATTTGGTTTTAGTTAACTAAACTAATAGTTAAATATTAATTTTCGGTTTATTTTCAAATTTTATATTTAAAAAGTGTTATTTTCAAGTTCTATGCTAAAATAAAAAGTTTAATTGCTAATTAATAGCTGATTCAGGTTAATTGATGGTGGTTAAAAATGTCCTCAAAATAGGAGATTTATAATGTTTAAAAACAAACAGAAGCATTTTCTTATTTCTGTGCTTTTAATGATTTTATTTTTAGCAGCTTTAGGTACAGCTTTTAGTGCTGATTTAAATGAAACTTCGAAAGTTCCGAAGTAAGTGTATGCAAAGATAATTTGGAAAATTCTCAAAATGATATTGTAGGAAGTAGTGAAATAACTTTAAATGGAGGTAAATTTAGTGATATTCAAAAAGCAATTGATGATATAGATAATGGTGGAACAATTCATTTAAATGGTTATTATAGTGCTCAAAACAAGGATTCTCATGTTTATGTAAATAAAAATATCAATATTGTAGGCGGTTCAGATACTGTTTTAGATGGAAAAAATATTTCATGTATTTTTTCAATTCAAAAACAGGTTCAAATTGCCAAATAAGTAATTTAAAATTTGTAAATGGAATGTCTGGTCATGGAGGTGCAATGATTGTTCTGGGTAAGAATGTAGTTATTAAAGATTCAGTTTTTGAAAATAATTATGCAGACTATGCAGGAGCAGCAATTTATGTATGTTCCATTTTTAATGATAGTGGTAAATATCCGGAAGAAGGTGAAAATTTAATTATAAAAACTGTAATTTTACAAATAACTTTGCACAGGTAGCTGCCGGGGCTATTGGTGTTTATGGAAATAATACTAAAGTTATTGGATGTAATTTTGTGTCTAATAAAGTCAAACCAACAAGTAATCATGAAGCATATGGTGGTGCAATTCAAATTGGTCGTGATGAATATAATCTTTGTTCCTATGTTGTAAACTGTAGTTTTATTAACAATGGGGCTATTGGTAGGAATTTAAATAATTCTCATGGTGGTGCAGGATGTGTTAGGGCAGGAATAATTTATCAAAATTGTAAATTTATCAATAACTCTGCAGGTCAGGGAGGAGCCTTAACTTACCATGCATCAGGTAGTATTGAGGATTGTGTATTCATAAACAACTCTGCAAAACTTTATGGTGGTGCATTAAGTACAGGTTATATTGATGGGGATATGGAGTTGATAGTAGTCAATTGTAACTTTGAGCAGAATAATGCTCCTTATGGAGGTGCTGTTCAATTAAAAGGTAAAAATATTGAAATTCATAAATCCATATTTAATAAAAATATTGCAGCAATAAATGGCGGTGCAATTAATATTATAGCTAAAACAGTCACTGTTGATGATGTTGAGTTTAATAAAAACATAGCTAATGTAAATGGAGGTGCGATTTATATTAATGGAGATAAAACAACTATTGTAGATTCTTCATTTATAGCTAATGAAGCTATTCCGGATGCTAAAAAATTAGATGACGGTTTGGGAGGAGCTATTTATGTAAACAGTTCTTCAGCTACTATTAATAAAAATATATTCAATAATAATATAGCGAGAAATGGGAGTGCTATTTACTATGACAAATCCGGTTTGAACTGTGTTATTTCAGATAATGCAATGGCAGAAAATCAAGCATGGGTTTATGCATTGCCGATTTGTGCTAAAAATATTTATTATGGTGATGATTGTGAAGTTTCAGCTACTATATTTGGTGGAAATAATATAGCTAAATATAATGATTTGTTTGTTTCAAATGCAATTTATAATAATGCAAAACAAGATAAAATTAAAGTAAATGGTGAAACTCCTATTTTGGGAGCTGTAGATAATGGAAAATTATATCAGGACAGCAGAGAATACAATATGGATATTTTATTAACTGTAACTCATGAAGATGGGTCTGTAGCATTTAATAAAACTTTAAAATCTGATTTTAAAGGGCAGGTTTCAAATATCTTAAAAAAATTTAAAACCCGGCAGATATAAGGTTAGTGCAACCCATTTCGAGGACACTTACTACAAATATATTGCAAATGTTACTTATTTTAGTGTTTTTCCTAAAGCAGATCTTCAACTAAATAAAAGTTCTAATGGGATTGATGTTAATTATGGCGATATAGTAATATGGACATTAAAAATTACAAATAATGGCCCCAATATTGGAACTGGAATCAGATTAAAAGACTTAATTTCTGAAGGTTTAATTATTTTAAGCTGTGATGATGAAAACTATGACAAAAAAAACAGGCATTTTAAATATTGATTCTCTTAACATTGGTGAATCCAAAATAATTAATATAAAAACTTTAGTTAATAAGACAGGAACTTTTATAAATGAAGCCAGTGTGTCTGGAAATGAATACGATTGGAATTTAAAAAACAATAATGATTCAGCAAGTCTTAATGTTAATCCATCAGCAGATTTAGCTATTGAAATGGGGGTCAATGATACCACTCCTAACTTTAACTCTTTAGTTAAATGGACTTTAAATGTTACTAATAATGGACCTGATAAGGCTACGGATGTTGTTGTTTGTGATTTGCTTTCTAAAGATTTGATTTATCTTTCCAGCACCGGAAATTATGATGTAAAATCAGAATTGTGGAATATTGGAACTTTGGAAAGGGGCAAATCCGTTTCTATAGATATTGTGACTTTAGTTAATAAAACAGGAAAAATAACAAATGACGCTTCTGTGTCTGGAAGGGAATATGATTGGAATTTAACCAATAACTATGATAATCAGTCCATTGATGTTGAGGTATGTGCTGACTTAGCTATTGAAAAATTAGTCAATGATACTAATCCTAAATTTAATTCCTTAGTTGAATGGACTTTAAGAGTTACTAATAATGGTCCTGATACTGCAACAGGCGTTGTTGTTTGTGATATTTTGCCTGAAGGATTAATTAGTATTGATAAATCATTTAATGGAAGATGGAATGTTGGCAAATTGATTAATAATCAAACAAAAGAATTAACAATAATCTGTTTAGTTAATAAAACAGGAAAACTTGTCAATATTGCTGATATTGCAGGAAATGAATATGATTGTAATTTGACTAATAATATTGTAAATAAAAGTATTGAGGTTGCTCAAAGTGCGGATCTTTTTGTTAAAAAGTATGTAAACAATACTGCTCCAGATTTTGGCGAAATAATTAAATGGTCAGTTGTTGTTTCAAATAACGGTCCTGACATAGCTACAAATGTTCAGGTTAATGATTTATTAGATGACGGGCTGATATTTGTAAAGTCTAGCTCAACAAAAGGAAATTATGATGTTAAATCGGGTATATGGACGATTGACTCATTAGCACCTGAAACTGATGAAACTTTAAATATTTATTGTAAAGTTAATAAAATCGGAAAAATTCTAAACTTTGTCAGTGTCAATTCCACACAATATGATTGGAATGAGTCAAATAATTATGATAATAAATCTGTTGATGCAGTTAAAATAGCTGATTTGTCAGTTATTAAATTAATCAACAATTCAAATCCCAATTATGATGATTTGATTAAATGGACAATAATCGTTTCAAATAATGGGCCGAATATGGCTACTGGAGTTATAGTTAATGATTTGCTTCCAAAGTCTGTTGAATATATTTCATCTTATCTGTCTAAAGGTTTTTATAATCCGGTAAATGGCATATGGGATGTCGGTAATTTAAATGCCGGTGAAAAGCTGCAATTGAATATTGTCTCTAAAATTGTAAAAACAGGAGACATTACAAATGTTGTTAATGTCAAAGGCAATGAAAAAGACAGTAATTTAACTAACAACCATTTTGAAAAATCAGTTCATGTTAAACCGGCTGCAGATTTGTCTATTGAAAAATCAGTATCAAAACAGGAAGTTAACATCAATGATTTAATTGAATATGTAATTGAAATTACAAATAACGGTCCTGATAGTGCTGAAAATATTAAGGTAAGTGAATTATTAAACCCTAATTTAAAAGTAATTTCATTTGAAAGCACCAAAGGCAATTTCAATAATACAAACAATGTTTTAACTATTGATTCATTAGCTTATGGTGAAAAAGTCAGGCTGACTATTAATGCTGCTGCAAATGTCTGGGGTAAATTTGAAAATAAAGTTGCTGTTTCATCTGATACTTTTGATTATGACAAATCCAATAATCAGGACGGAACAAGTGTTTTTGTAAGTGAAAACACAACAGAAAAAATAGAAAATCCTGTAAATGATACTTATCTTTTAGTATTGGCTAAAAATTCACTTCAAAAGTCTATGATTTCAAAATTAGAAAATTTGACACATCCGCAGTCTTTAACAAGTATTGAATTGCCAAAAACAGGTTTGCCGATTGTGCTGCTGCTTTTAGTTTCAATGATATCAATCGGATTTTTACCTATTAAAATTTCAAAGAAAAGATAATTTAAAGTAGCTATTTGGCTACTATTTTTTATTTTTTTAAAAGGATTTTTTAAAAATTTTAAACTATAGGAATTATTGATTTTTGCATCAATTATTTTAATGTTTTTTAATAAAAAAGTATTAAAAAGATAATTCATAATTCTTAAATTATCAATACTTTTAAATAGGACTTTTAACAAATATATCTTTAGATATTGATGTATTGATAATTTTTTATCAAAAATTACTATTTTTACTCAATATTAAACATTATGATTTGAAATTATGTCTAATGAAGAAATGATTGAAGAAACAACCGAAGAATTTATAGAAGAAGATGAAGAAAAATTACCTTTCGCTAAAGCAGAAGTTGTTCGTTTAATGAAAGAAAATCTTGATGACGACAAAATGATTAGGGAAAGAGTAAAAGTAGAAATGAACAAATTCTTAGGTGAAGTTCTTAAAAACGTATGTAAACAATTAAACGATTATCCTTATACTACTATTGAGTATGAAATGCTTAAGGAATCTACTTACCCATACACCAACATTACAAGGATTAATCAAGAAAAAGAAAGAATTTTATTACATTTAGAAGCTATTAAAGCAGACTGTAATGCATTAGCTATGGATGTTCAAAGAACTTTAAAATTAAAAGATGTTGCTGAAGAAGATGATTTAAGCAGCTTTTTAGCACATGATGATGAAGAAACAGAGGAAGAAGAATAAATTCTTCCTTTTTAATTATCTTCAATAATACTGAAACCTGTTTTTAATAATTTTAATTCCTCTTCAGGAATATCTAATATTTCAACATCATCACTTACAACATTACTTTGACCGAATGGATCTTCAATAATTAAAGTAGCTGTTTTTTCTCCATTTACTATACTTTTCAAATCATTTAAAACTAGCTGTGCATTTTTTTTTTGAGAAGTATTGTCATTAAATAAATGAAGTGCCTGTTTTACTGCATCTTCAAATCGGGTGATTACACCTTCAACATTAGTTACATATCCTTCTGATTTTGGACCGGGTTCCACTTTAACACCAATTTCTGGAATGGACACAGTTGCTGACTGTGATCTGACAATTCTGGTGGATAAATTATCTTTATTTATTTTTAAAATATATTTTGCAGGGTCATTCTGTTCAAGTGCTATAATGTCGCTGTGTTTAAATCCACAGGATTCACAAATGATAGTTGTTTCTAAAACCTTTCCAAAATGTGGTATTTCAATTTCTTTCATTATGGATTTGGCTGTGTTTTCAGTGTTGCATGCAGGACATTTAATACTCATTTCGTTAATTTCTGTTTCATTCATTATAAACAAATCCTCTTTTTGTTAATTCTTCAATTATATTATTTAAACTGTCATCATCAGGTGCACAGATGGTAAATTTTCTGTATTTTGACAGAGCGTATAATTTATTTAAATCTTCTTTTTTTTATCTTTGTTTTCATTTATACTTTTAATAAATTTGGTTGCTTCATCGGAATCTGAAATATTGGTGGTTTTAACTAGGGAATCTTTAAATCCTCCTAGTTTGTATACAATTTTTGTTATGCTGCTGTTATTTTGTTTTATGATGATGTCAACCACTTCTTCTAATTCATCAACGCTGTTTGTTAAGCACACGGTTTTACAAGTTTGTTTTATTGTTTTAAGCAGTTTGGATAATGTATTGTTAATATTTTCAGTTTTCACTATTGTTGCATTAAATTTTTCAGCCTGTGATATTAGGTGGTTGTGGATTATTCTGTTTTCTGTAAAGAATTCTAGCTGTTTTCCACCTCTGTGTATTTGAATTGCTCTTTTAACAAATCTTTCTTTATGTGCTTCTTCATCTGATGATAATATGAAGAAATAAATATTTGCATCTTCGTAGAATTGTTCAATATCAATTAATCCCGAACCAAATGCACTCCTTCAATTATGATATCATCATAATCTGTAATTGCCCTTTGAATTACTTTTTCTAAAGCAGGGATAACATAAGATGCATGTTCGTCAAATCCTGCTGATACCAACTCATCATAGTTATCATATTTTGACTTGTTTCTTAAGCTTTTATATGCTTCATAAGATGAATTGTGAAGTGCAGGAGCATATTCCTTTCCAATAATTCCCCTAACTACAGCACGTATAAAATCACTTTCTATTAAATGTTTTATGTTTAATTGTTTAGCTAATTCTGCAGCTATTGTTGATTTACCAATTCCAGAGGCACTTCCAATTAATATAACATAAGGTTTTCTCATGTTGGTAGTCTCCTAATCTTTTTTGATAGTTATATAATAATTATCATATTTTATTTATAAAAACATTATCTTTTAATAATAAGAAAACTAATATTTAATAAATAGATTATAATTTTTTGAAAACCTTTTTTTTTTAATAAAGTTTTTATAAAAAATTAAGATTATTTTGTTACACAGTTGTTATAAATTATAAGTTATAGGAGTGATATTTTTGTATTCAGTAAATTCTGTTAAAGAACTTCAAGATTTGAATCCATTCATCGTTGTTGGTTGTGGTGGAGGCGGTGAAAAATTCTCCAATCTTGAAGGCATTGAGGCAGTTGGATTTATAGATGATGATGTTAATAAACAGGGAACTCAGTTTTGCGGTCAAACTGTTTCTGGTAGTTTGGAAGAATGTTTAAGCGAAACTTCTGCAAATTCTCTTGTTATTATGTTGCCTATTGGTGCTGAAGGATCTGCTATTAAATATGCTGTTCAGGCTATTGATGCTGGTTTAAATGTCATAACTTCATTTAGGTCATTATCTATTGAAGATAATATTTCTTTAAAAAAATTTGCTGATTCAAAAAATTTAATTATCAAAGAAATAGGTCCTAGGTTAGATGTTGTTGAAAAAATAGCTGGAATAGCTCCTGAAAAGTCATGTGAAGTTTTACCGAAAATCTCATATGAACCTAAAGTTCCGGTAATCTTTGTTGGAGGAACTTCTCAGGAATGCGGTAAAAGAACCACTTCCAAGAAATTGGGAATTGCAGCTACTCAAAGAGGCTTAACTTCAGCAGTTATTTCCACTGATGAAATGGGTCTTGAGGAACCTACAGAATTTAATTTCAGAGCAGGAAGTTTATCAGCTATGGATGTTCCTGCAGCAGTGTTGTCTGCAATTAAATATGTTGAAGAAACTAAAAAACCAGATATTATTTTCATTGAAGGTCAGTCCAGTTTAACCGAAAAGGGAAATCCTCATCCAAGAGGTTTATCTGCAGCTATTTTAATTGGCGCTGCTCCTGATGCAGTTATTATTGGACACAGACCAAATCATCCATATAGGGAACCTAGAGGCATTGAAGAAGAAATTAGAGCTATTGAAGCTGTTGAACCTACAAAAGTTGTAGGAATTTCAATTAATCTTAAAAATGCTGAATTGGATTTAGATGCTGAATACTTTGAACACAAATATAACCTGCCTGTAGAGGATGTTTATAACAATGGTGCTTCAAAATTATTAGATGCGATATTTGATTATTTAGGAGAGTAATTTAAATGGGTTTCACTGATGCTTTAAAAGAAGTTTAGGTTTTGAAGAAGATACATCTTTACATAATAAACAGCAAAATAATTATAGAAGACCAAGTACCCCGTCTAGTGACTTTAGAATGTCAAATAATAATGCTTCAGATTTAAGTAGCCATAGCTATTATGATGATGTTTCTATTTCTCCGGAACAGTCTTTCTATGAAATAATGCTGATAAGGCCGAAAACTATTGATGATATTAATTATGTTGTAGACCAAGTTCTTGAAGAAAGCAATCCTGTTATTTTAGATTTATCTTTTTTTAGAAAAAGAAAGTCCGGCTAATTTCAAACTTGCCGGTGAAAAAAATTAAACAAATGAGAAGTAATTATGGTGCAGAAGCACTTTTACTTTCCCGCTGCAATGATAAAAATTTAATTATTATAGCTCCAAAAGGAGTCAGTTTAGTTAGAAAGTAAGAAAATTCTTATATTTTAAAGAATTTTTCAGCATTTTTAAATGCTACTTTCTCTATTTCTGTTTTTTTGTATCCTAATTTTTCAAGCTCACGTACTGTTTTTGGAACGGACAAAGGATCTGAGGGTTTATTGCTGATGTCACTATTTAGAAGGAATTTGTCAAATCCGTATTCATCCAATATAGCTATTGCTTCTTCTTTGTCCATTTTTTTGAGGCTGTACTGTTAATCCTAATGTGTAGTCTTTGTCAATTACATCTTCAGCTACATTTTGATTTATATGGTCAATAATGACTAGTTTCGGGTCAATATGTTGCGGTACAATGTCCTGAATAACTTTTAAAACTTCTTTTTTATTTTTACGTGGTGTGTGAACAATAACTTTTGTTTTAGTTTCTTCACCAATATCTAACTGTTTTTTAAAGATGGCTATTTCACTATCTGTTAAATCTTCAAGACCTATTTCTCCAATAGCTATTATCTGTTTGTTTTCAATCCATTTGTAGAGGTTTTCATATATTAAATCGGGATTTACACTTGTGTTTGCAGGGTGAATTCCTAAAGCGACTTTTAAATCAAGCCCATATTCTTTAGCTCTTTTGGTGTCATAGTTGAGAATTCTCTCTAAATGATTTAAAAGGGTGCTTTCATTATTTAGCTTGTACGGGTAGAAAGCACAAGTTATTGCAGTATCTATTCCAGATAAATACATTTCGCCAAAATCTTCACTACTTCTTGAATCTCCATGCATATGTGTGTCAATCATTTCAATCACTTTCTTATAAAATGTCTGTTTTGTGATTAGTATTATGGTTGTCTATCTTAAAAAAATTAATGCCTCAGAGTTATTATTTTTATATTTTTCTTATGTGTTATTTTACACATCTGCTCACTTTGAGAGTTTTTATATTTTTTTTAGTATTAAAAATACCTTTGCCAGTAATACTTTTTTGGTGATACCTGTGAATGAAAATCAAGAATGCATGGAAAACTATGAAACAATATCTGAAGAAATTAAATATATAACAAACTCTTTAGTAAGGTTGAAAATTTTGGCAACTTTATATGAACAGCCATTGAACATGAAAGACATTAATAGAACTACAGGATTAAGTTACAGCTCAATATCCAGTAACATGTTTGGACTGGAACTGGGAGGATTTATTTATAGAAGCGGAAATTTGTATCATATCTCAAATACAACTGAACTATATGTGTCTAATATTTTGGAATTAAAGGATACAATAAATCTATTTAATAAGTTTTTTAATATTCTGGATGCTCATATTGTAGATATGATTCCTGAAAAATCAGTAGCTCAATTATATCTGCTTGGTAGAGCTATTTTAGTTGAATCTAATGAAAAGGATGTTTATAGAACTTATAATATAATTCAACATGCGTTAAATGAAGCTTCCAGTTTAAAATGTGTTCTTCCCTTTTTTCTATGGGGATTTTAATAAATATATAAATGATTTAATTGAGGAGGGCAGCCATATTGAAATAATAATTCCCAAAAACATTAAAGAGAACTTTGAATATTTCTTAAATCTGGAAAATGACAATGTGGATTTAACTGCTTTTAATATTGAAAATGCTTTCTTATTGGTTGTAACTGATAAAGTAATGATTCTTGGCCTTTTTAAGGAAGACGGAAATTTTGACCAAAACAGAATAATAACTTCTAAAAAAGAGAATGCATTAAATGGGGTGAAAATTTATTTGAAAACTTTAAAAATAAGATTAATAAATGAGTATTTTTTACTCATTTATAATATTCTTCCAAATAATCTTTTATTTCATCAATAGCTATTCTTTCCTGAGCTTCACTGTCTCTGTTTCTTACAGTTACTTTATTGTCTTCTAAGCTGTCAAAATCAACAGTTATTGCAAGAGGAATACCAATTTCATCTGCTCTGGCATATCTTTTACCAATTGTTCCACTTACATCATATTCAACTTTAAATCCTGATTCTCTTAATTTGTCGGTTATTTCAATAGCTATTTCACGAGGGCCTTCTTTGTTTACAAGAGGATAAATTCCCACTTGGACAGGAGCAACAGAAGGTGCAATTTAAAGTAATCTTTTGCGTCTGTTTCTTTAAATGAATGTAATAAAACAGAATAAACAATACGGTCAATACCAAATGAAGGCTCAATAACATGAGAACTATTTTTTCACCGGAGATTTCTTCTTCAACATCTTCGAAAAGCAGTAAATCGGAAGTTAGCTCATAATCCTTATCCAGACTAACTACATATTTTCCATCATTTGCAATTGCCTGTTTGATTTCATTTACATCAGATTCTTCAATTGCCTGTTTTACCTTAGGGGAATCTCCTTTGAATATAGGTCCGAATTTGGACAAATTAGGTTTTACAACTGTTTTTTTCACTGTTTTAGGTTCATCATATTCAATAAATACATTTAAATCATCATTACTGTATTTGCTGTGTGATGTTAAGTCATAATCTCCCTGTCAGCAATTCCGATTATTTCAACCCAACCATATTTGTCGGTTTTAACTTCAACATCCCAGCAGTCAAGAGCATAATGAGCCATTTCTCCAGGTAAGTGTTGTCTGAATCTTAAAACATCATTAGGAATACCAATTTCATTTAAAAATTTTCTGGCTAAGTATAACTGATAAACTAACATTTCATTAGCTACAATTCCTTTGTCAAGTGCTTCACGGGCAGTAATCTCTAAAGGTTCGCTGTTATTTATTTGAACATCATGGGAATTTAAGCGTAAAACTTCATCAGCTATCTGGCTAAATTTAGGGGTGCTTTTGTCTTTAGGATTTAAAAATATTTCAGCTTCTGCTTGTGTGAATTCCCTTAAACGAATAACTCCCTGCCTAGGTGAAATTTCATTTCTATATGCTTTTCCAAGTTGAACAACTCCAAACGGAAGTTTTCCTCTAAAGAATCTTTCAAGACGTTTGAATAATATAAAAATTCCCTGAGCTGTTTCAGGTCTCATATAACCTACTTTGTCACCTTTGGCTCCAATCATGGTTTTAAACATTAAATTGTAATTCCAGATATTGGAAAGTTTTCCACCACATTCCGGACATTTGATGGCATTGTCAATAACTATCTGGTCAAGCTCTTCATTTTCCAGGCTTTCTACATCTTCACCAATAACTTCTTCAATAATGTGGTCTGCTCTAAATACTTCTCCGCATTCTTCACATTTGGTCATTGGATCTGTAAAGTTGTCAACATGTCCTGATGCTTTTAAAACTTCTTTAGGCATTACAGTAGGGCCTTCTATTTCATAAAACCCTTCTCCAGAAACATATTGTTTTCTCCATTTCTGCATTATATTATTCTTCAAGCTGGCTCCAAGAGGTCCATAATCTGTAAATCCGGAAACTCCGGAATATATTTCAAAGGATGGCCATAAAAATCCTCTTTTTTGCACTGATATTTGTCATTTTGTCATGATTCATAAGTATTAACTTCCATTATTTTTTAATTCATAATCTAGTTTAACTCTGCTAGATTCAGGTTTCAACTGCTTCATATATTTGCTATTTCTTTTCGGATGACCATAAGGTAACTCGGCAGGAGTAGTCATAGTTTCAAATACTAGCTGGCATACTCTTTGACCAGGATAGAGTGCAACAGGCATGGCTCCGATATTGGATATTTCTAAGGTTATTCTACCTTCAAAGCCAGGATCGACATATCCTGCTGTAACATGCATTGTAACACCAAGTCTTCCCATACTGGAACGGCCTTCAACTCTAGCTACTAAATCATCAGGTACTTTAACATATTCCTGTGTTGTAGCTAGTGCAAATTCATGTGGGTGGATTATAAATGCTTCACCTTCAGGAACTGTACTGGATTCCATGTATTCTGCAATATCTTCTTCGTCTTTCGGGTCAATATAAGGTTTTCTAATTACCTTAAAGACTTTAAACTCATCACCCAATCGCATATCTACTGATGAAGGTTGGATTTGCTGTTCATCCTTCAAAGGATCAATTACAATTTTGCCTTCTTCGAGATATTCTTTTATGGTTTTATCACTTAAAATAGCCATTTTTTCACACAAACAAAATTAATATAATATATTTTTGTGGGTTATTATTTTTTAAGTTTTGGATAAATTTGATATTTTAAGTATTATTTTGATGTATTTTATTTTGTTTGATAACTGCTTCAGTGTTTTGATTATTTAATTAGTGTTGATGATGCACCAAATATAATGTTTGGGGATGAAAAAGAAAAATATAACTTAAAGTTTTTAGATAATGCTATTCATAGAATTAGTTTAATTTATTATGATAATTTAATTGATGAAAATAATTTGAATATTGGTTATGATAGACTGCGTAGTTTTGCTTGTTACTTCGAATGTATCTAATTCTAAATTAAAATATTGGTTAGATTATGGTGAATTATTGTCTGCAGGTGAAATGAATGCAGCATATGGTTCATTTTTATCAGCTTTACTTGTAATTTATGAACATGATAAGTTAGCGGATAAATTTGCTAATTATTATAATGTAACTTGGAATAGAGTTTCTCCAGTAGTTTTCTCTATGTGTAATGATTATAGAAGTGTATATATTACTGGTGAATCTGATCATGGTATGGGCATGAAAGTTCAAGGAAATGATTCTAATATTTGGAATTTCAGGTTTGCATGTTCTTTTAGTTACAGCATTATTGAACAGATGGTTGGAACTTTTATATGGAATAATACTGAAATTGGAACAGTTACATTATCTATGATTGTTGATTTTTTAAATAACAATTCATGGGATATTTTAGCTAATGATAAATATTTGATTTTTAAAAACGATCAAAAAGGAATGTTTTTAATTTTAGATAAAGCTACTGGTATTGTTCGAGATGCTATGCTTTCTGATAGTTTGATTTGTGTTATGCCTTGTTATCATGATAATATAACTGAAGATGCAAGGGAATATGGTTATAATTTATTAAATATGAGTTCTTTGGAGAGTAAATATTTAGATTCTGTGGGTAATTTTACTAATGGAGTTATACAAGGAATAAATGAGATTAAAGAAACAAGTAATAATATCACTAATGAAATTAATAGTATTGGTTTTGATTGGGAAGATTTTATTATATCCACAGCAATAGGATTTGTAGGTAGTGAAATAATTTCTATAGGTGCGATATTGCTTTTTGCAGGTGTAATATTGAGTTCTCCTGAATTAGCATGTTTAGCTATAGCTATAGCAGGTATTGGTGAATGTATATTGGCTTATGCAGATGGTTTGTTTGATGATGATGCGTCATCTGTTGATTATGCTTTTTTGTATTTGATTCGGTTATGGCTTGGCGTTTACCTTTTGTTGGTGGAGATATTAAATTAGGCGAAAATATTATTAGATATGCTATTAAAAAAGTGGATGTTTATTATGTGTGTAAACCTATTTTTCAAAGTGTTTGCGTAACCTTTGAAAAAGAAATTTATTCAATTTGGAGTTAAAGACTTAATTTTGAAAAATTTATATGATGTGCAGTTTATAGAAAAAATTAAGGATGTTGCTAAATGGGACGTTTTTCCAAGTTTTGTACAAATTATTAATGATAATTCATAAAAATGAATAAGGAGTGTTATTTTGAAAAATATTTTTAGATTTGCATTTCGTCGTTGGGACAAAATACCTAATGATGAACTCAAAGGATATTCAATTTATATTTTTTTGGTAGGTTTATTGATTGGTTGTTTATTATTTGGTTTAATGAAGGTATTGTTTAAATGGAGCTTCAATGAACTTATTATGATTTTATTGGCAAATAGTGTGTTTTCTTTTTTTATTTAGTATGGTTATATATAAAAGAGAATGGATTGATGAAAATATATGGTTTGGGCTATGATGGATACTACATTGTTCCTGGAAGAAAAGAAGGAATGTCTTATAAAGCAGCTATTGTTTTAATTACAACAGCTGCTCCATTATTTTCTATACTTTTCTTTGTAATGGGTTTGCATTATGGTAATATAATTGTAGCAACAGCTTTTCTTATTGCCATGCCTATCCCATTTATTTTGATGTTTTTAAGGATTGATGCATGAAAATAAGATAATTGTCACATCCAAACAATTAGATTATTGCCCTCCATTTTATTTCATGCTGGGTCAGCTTAATGCAATGGCAGGTCTTGAATTTTCAATAAGGACTATTTTAATTAGTTTGATTTATGGTACTTATCCATTAATTTGGGCAGTATTGTATTTTTTATTTTCTTTTTTAACTCAAATATTCATAGCGTCTCCAGATATTTTGGATAATGTTGTTCCATTTGATCTTAGAACTGTACAAGGTTATAAAAAGGGATCTGTTATTTATTTAGTATTAATTTTCATAGGTTATGGTATATTTTTTTGGTATTTGAAGGAGGCATATGATTAAATTAAACTCTTTCTATTATGTATTTTAAAAAAAAAGGAATACTATGAATAATTCATAGTATTATTTTGTACCGTATACTCTGTCACCAGCATCTCCAAGACCTGGTAGAATGTATGCGCTTTCATTTAAAGTTCTGTCTACTGTTGCACAGTAAATTTGAACATCAGGGTGGTCTTTTTCAATTAAATTAATTCCTTCAGGAGCTGCAACAACACATAAAAGTTTGATTTTTTTAACTCCTTCTTCTTTAAGTCTTGAAATAGTTGCAGATGCACTTCCGCCTGTTGCAAGCATAGGATCAATAATCAGTACTTCTCTTTGACTAACATTTTCAGGCATTTTAAAATAGTATTCAATAGGCTGGAATGTTTCCTCATCTCTGTAAAGACCGATGTGGCCTACCTTTGCATTTGGAATTACATTTATAATTCCATCAAGCATACCCATTCCTGCTCTTAAAATTGGCACAATTGCATAATTGTCTTCATTTAGTTTGCCGGTTTCCATTTTTTCAAGAGGAGTTTCTATTATTGTTTTTTCCAATTTCGCATCTTTGGTTGCTTCGTAACAAAGAAGTGTGGAAATTTCCGTAATTAATTCACGAAATTCTTTAGTTCCTGTATGGATATCCCTTAAAATACCTAATTTATGTGTTATTAATGGATGGTTCAGAACAATTTCATTCATGTTTTTCCTCCGGAATACATAAGTTAAGGATGATTCCAATGATTGCTGCTAAAGACATGCCGGAAATAGCTAATGATAAATTTCCGTATGCGATGGATAGTGTAGCTCTCCTAAACCTAAAACTAACATTGTAGCTGCAACAACTACATTTTTAGTGTTTGTAAAATCAACATGGTTGTGGATTAAGATTTTAAGACCGTTTACACAGATAAATCCATAAAGAAGGATTGAAATACCTCCAAGAACTGGTGAAGGGATTGCAGTTAACAGTGCAGTTAAATGTCCTGAAAATGCAAAGATAATAGCTATAATAGCTGCAAGTCCAATTACATAAACAGATGCAACTCTAGTCATACCTACAACAGATGTATTTTCTCCGTAGGTTGTGTTTGCAGGTCCACCAAGAAGTGCTGCAATAAAAGTAGCTATACCGTCACCTAAAAGAGTTCTGTCAAGACCTGGATCCTGAATCAGGTCTCTTCCGATAATTTCACTTAAAACTTTGTGGTCTCCAACATGTTCAACCATAGTTACTAATGCAATTGGTACAATTGTCAGTATTGCTCAAAAATTAAGATTATAATCAACAAATGGTATGTAGAATTTTGGAATTTCAATAATGTGGGCACTTGCAACTCCGGAGAAGTCAACTACTCCGAGAAGTGCTGCTACAATATAACCTATTATAATTCCAATTAAAAATGGGATTACTCTTAGTATTCCTTTTCCTCTGACTGCTAAAATTGCAGTACTTAAAAATGCAACAAAAGCTATTATTAAACTTGTGATTGGAACTGAACTAGCATTCAAACCAATTTCTTCGATTGCCGTTGGTGCAAGTGACAGACCAATAATCATAATCATAGGCCCAACAACAACAGGAGGCAATATTTTATTAATCCATTCTTTACCAACTACTCTAATTATAGTTGAAATAATTGCATACACTATTCCTACACACATTATAGCTGTAAAAACACTGGCTTTTCCAGCTATTGCATATCCTGCTACCATTGGTGCAATAAATGCAAATGAACTTCCCAGATAAACAGGACTTCTTCCTCTAGTACATGCAATGTAAATGAGAGTACCTATACCAGAGGTGACAAGAGCTACAGGTATTGATAAGACATCTGATCCAACAGTAGTATTTACAACAATTGGTACTAAAATAGTAGCTCCAAACATAGCACATACATGCTGTATAGCAAGTAAAATCCAATTTACTGCAGGAGGTTTGTCTTTAACGCCTAATAGCATATTACTATTTTCACTCATTTTATCTCCTTTAACTTCAAAAAACTCTTTTTTGACAAAATAATTGTTTAAACTTAACATTAATTCCAGATTATTTTATTTTCTTTGAATGAATAAGCGATTAATTTAATTTTTGTTCATAATAAAAAAGAATCTTTTTTATTTCATTTTTAATAATATTCATAAATTTTCATTATGTAATTATATTTCTTCAATTACAATTATAAAAATTTTTTTTAAAATATTTTAACCTGGCTTTGTCTTTTTAATGAACTTTCATTGTAAAAAAAATAGTTTATATTCGGTTTTTAAAGTTCAACTAAATTTTGTAATTTGTTGACTATTGAATCAATTGATTTATCGTTGTATTTTAAAGTAATAGCATTTTGTTTACAAATATTAACACAGAGTCCGCAGCCTCTGCATTTATTTTGATTGATTTGGATGGCATTGTCTTTAAAACTAATAGCCTCAGACATGCATATTTCATTTAAACATTTCATGCAGTCTATGCATTTTGAGTTATCAATAGCTATTTCCACACCATCTAATTTGTGCATTTTATCGCTTATTTTGTCGTCTAATTGAGGTATTACTTTCCACAAGCAACAGCATGGACAGCAGTGACATATGGTTAAAAGGCCTTCTTTTGGTTTTACATTCATCCAAATAGAGTCAATTTTATTCCTGCCGATTATATGGCTTAATCCTGCAGCATCTGCTTTATCAACATGGTCCTGGGCTTCTTTTTTACTTGCTTTATGGCAAAGGTTTTGCGGAATTTTTCTGGATGTTGGCCCAAGGAAAATACAGCCTATGTCCTGAGGATAATCCTTACAATTGTTGGATGTTCTACAAAGGCAGCTGTTCATTATTACAATATCGTCAATTTTTTCAATAACTTCTTTCAAGATATCTGTTGGAATAAACTCAGATTTTTCAGCTTCTATTGTTTTATTGATTTTTATTGTATTTGGAATAACTGTAACGTCATCATCTTCAAATAATCCCTTGTCAATGATTTTCCTTATTATTTTGGATTGTTTAGTTAATTTAGCTATTCTGAATCTCCAGTTGAAGATGTAGTTTACTATAAATATGCTTATGTCTGCAAAACTAATTTTTCTCATTGTTTACCCATTTTCATTTTTAAACGTCTTAAAATTCCTTTTAATGTATGGGCTTCTCTGCCTGTAATGTAGGCTCTATTAATAATATTTTTAAATGATTTGAGTCCGTTTTTCTTTTTTGTGTTCAGGGATATCTAAACCATCAATCAAGTCATACATATCTTTCAGCACATATTCTTTTTCAATAGCTGTACTTTCTTCCAGACCTTCAACAGGATATTCATGCATATTTTTAAATAATTCATAGAAAATAATGGCTGCTGCATGAGATATGTTTAAAATAGGGTATGTGGGATCAGTTGGAATTGAAACACAAATGTCGCAGTCTTCAATTTCTTCATTTGTAAGTCCATTTCCTTCCCTTCCAAATAAAATAGCTGTTTTATTGTTGGTATTGATGTTTTTTCAAGATTTTCAGGCCTTACAGGGATTCTTGAGAGATTGTAACTTCCTCCGGCTACACCAGTTGAAGCTACTTTAAAGTCTATCCTTTGGCTCTGATAGAATTCATCAAGAGTATGATATATTTTAGCATTATCGACAATGTATTTTCCATGTGTTGCCTGATAAAATGCTTCAGGGGTTAAAGTAGGCGGATTGATAAGAACCAAATTCTTCAGTCCAAAATTCGCCATAGTTCTTGCAAGAAAACCGATATTTCCAGGTGTTTCACATTCTACAAAAAACAATGTAAATGTTGTTTTTAAAATTGCTTAATTCTTTTTCAGCATCATCTTCAGGACCTTTAGCTATTTTTATTCCTCTGGACTGTTTTTTGGATTTTGATTTTTTCGAAGAGGTTGATTTTTTTTTCACTTTTAGTTTTTTTCTTTGACTTCTGGTGAATTTAAGTTGGTTTCAACTATTTTTTCTTCACTTACAGCTGCATCTCCTATTTTAATCAACCCCTATTTATCTAATCTTTCTGATAAGCTAGTTGTAATAGCTCAATTATGTTCATAGCTTTTATGTCTTCACGGTCAATTGCATCCAATCCGTCTTGAATGTTGTATTGGCAGAACGGACAGATTGTAATCACTGATTCTGCACCAGTGTCTTCAATCATTTTTGCTTTTTCTTTTGCAAGAGTCATAGCAATTTCAGGATGTCCTGCTTTTATTCCACCTCCTGCTCCACAGCATTGGCACGGATATTTCATTTCTTTAAAGGTAACTCCTGGAATCTGTTCAAGAATGTCACGAGGTTGGCCTTTAATTCCCTGACCTCTGCCTAAATGACAAGGGTCATGCCAGGTTACTGTTGTGTTCAGTTCCTTCATTTTGTCAGTATCCAATTTATCCACTAAAAATTCACTGATGTCCATTACATTTAGATTGGATCCATATTTTGGATGGTCATTTTTAAGGGTGGAACCGCATCCTGCACAAATGGTAAGTACAGTATCATAATCCCTGAAAACTTCATTGTTTTTATCAACAAGTTCCTGAACCATGTCTGTCTGACCTGTTCTTATTAATGGTGAACCGCAGCATACCTGTCCTTCAGGAATATCTATGGTTATTCCATTATCTTCAAGCACATCAATTAATGCTTCTCCAATGTGGTGTAATTTATTATCTACCATACATCCGGTAAATAATGCTATTTTTGAACCGTTGTCATTTTTAACTTCTTCAATAAAACTTGGCCCTTCAGCTTTGATTGACCTTCCTGTTTTTTCTATATTTTCTTTAAATGCAACATGTTCCGGAAGCGGTCCTTTACCTTCTTTGCATGCAATTTCCTTAAACGTTCAATTGCATCTCCAAAGGTGTTTATATCTTTAGGACAAACAGCCTTACACTTTCCACAACTGGTACATTTGTATAATCCTTCTTTTAAACTTTCATCGAGCCTGTCAAATTCATCTCTTGGGTCTGATTCAAATTTGGAAAGATATCTCATTATGTAAGGTCCGCCAAATTTTGTTTTAATGAATTTTATAACAGGACAGGTTGCAAAACAGGAATAGCATTCAATACAGCTTCTAACTTTTTTGGTATTTTTAATATTTTCTGGAGTTAGATTTTCATTTAAATCATCATCATGTCTTTGAGGATTTAAAGAGAGTTGCAAATCTTTTACTTCCTGTTCTATCTGGCTTTTATCAACAATTAAATCTTTAATTACTGGGAAATTTTGAGGTTCAATTATTGCGCCGTCCTTTATATCTTTTTGGCATGCAAGAGCCCCATTTCCATTAAATAATATTCCGCAGGAACCGCACTGTCCTGCTCTACATGAGCTTCTAATGCTGATGTCGGCATCATATTTTTCATTAATGGCATTGATGGCATCTAAAACTTTCATTTGAGGTGTCTGTTCTATTTCATAACACTCCAAATGAGGTTCACTGTCCACTTCTCTGTCAAACCTTGATACATATACTTTAATCATTACTTTACCCCTTTACTCATAATCAAATATAAAATAAGTATAATATTTATATTATATCTAAACCTATTATATTATATATTTTATTAGATTTTTAAATTATTTGAGGAAATAAATAATGAACTTAAAAGAATTAGTAACAGGGAAACCTGGTGATAAACAATTTTTGTTAGGTAATGAGGCAGCTGTAAGGGGAGTTATAGAAGCTGGTGTTTCTGTTGCAGCTACTTATCCAGGTACTCCTTCATCAGAAATTGGAAATGTTTTATCCGGATTGGCTAAGGAAGCTAACATTTATTTTGAGTTTTCTACAAATGAAAAAGTAGCTATGGAAGTTGCAGCTACTGCTGCGGCATCTGGACTGCGTTCATTTACTTTCATGAAACATGTGGGTATGAATGTAGCCAGTGATTCATTTATGACAACTGCTTACAGTGGAGTAAATGGCGGTATGGTTATTTTATCTGCAGATGACCCGTCACTTTTTTCATCTCAAAATGAACAGGATACCCGTAATTACGGACGTTTAGCAAATGTGCCTATTTTAGAACCTTCTAATTGTCAGGAAGTTAAAGACATGGTTAAATATGCTTTTGATTTATCTGAACAATTTAAATTGCCGGTTATTGTAAGAACAACCACTCGTGTATCTCATATGAGGGGTGTTGTTGAATTTGGTGAGGTGGTAGATAATTCTTCAGAAGGTGAAAGCCATTGGAAAAAAGGATTTTTCAAGAAAAACCCTGCACAGTTTGTTCCGGTTCCGGCATTTGCAAAGGATATGCATGTTGCATTAGTGGAAAAAATGGATGAAATTAATAAAATAACCAACGAGTCAGATTTCAATGTTGAATCCTATTTCAGCCAGAATAAAAAATATGGTGTCATTGCTTCAAGCAGTGCTTATAATTATGCTTATGATGTAATCAGATATAATAATCTGGACATTGATGTTTTAAAACTTGGATTTTCATATCCTTTCCCTTATGATAAGGTAGCTGATTTTGTAAAGGATTATGATGAAGTCTTTATTGTAGAAGAGGTAGATCCGATTATAGAAAAGGATACATTGGTAGCTATTGGTAAAAATAATTTAAATACTGTTGTTCATGGTAAATTAGATGGAACCTTCCCAGTATATCATGAATTTAATTCAGATATTGTAGCTAATGGTTTCAATAAATATTTAAACTTCATTGAAGAAAATACCGATGATTATTCTGATAATTTACTTAATTTACAAGAAGAAATTCCTTCCAGAGCTCCGGTACTTTGTGCGGGATGCCCTCACAGAGCAATGTATTATGGAGTAAATAAAGCATTGGAGGAATTGGGAATTCTCTTAAAGATGCTGTATTTGCATCAGATATCGGATGTTACACTTTAGGAATAAATCCACCATATAATGCTGCAGATTACTTGTTGTCTATGGGATCAAGTGTAGGAGACGGCTGCGGATTTTCAATAGCTACAAATCAGAAAGTAATAAGTTTCATTGGTGACTCAACATTTTTCCATAGCGGAATATCACCTTTGATAAATGCAGTTCACAATAAAAACAATTTTATTTTAACTGTATTGGATAATAGGATTACAGCTATGACTGGAGGTCAGCCAAACCCTGGAATTCCTGTTGATGGAATGGGTGATGATGCACCGGAAATTTCCATACGTAAACTGGCTTTAGCCTGTGGCTGCAATTATGTTCGTGTAATTAATCCGTTAAACTTGGATCAGGTAGTTAAAACATATAAAGAAGCTTTAGAACGTGATGAAGTTTGTGTGATTATAGCTAAAGCTCCATGTACTTTAATTAAAGGTAAAACTAGGAAACCACCAGTAAATTATATTGATTCCAATTGTAATGGATGTAATAAATGTGTAAGTGAACTTGCATGTCCTGCTATTTCAAAAGATGGTGGAAAAATAGCTATTGATCAGTCTATGTGTGATGGATGTGGTGTATGTATCCAAGTTTGTAAATATGGTGCCTTAGAAGCTGGAAGAGGTGAATAAATATGGATAATCATTATAATATTTATATTTGCGGTGTTGGAGGTCAAGGAATTATTAAAACCTCTGTAATTATTGGAGAAGCTGCAATGAACCAAGGATTAAATGTAGTTATGAGTGAAATTCATGGAATGTCTCAAAGAGGAGGTTCTGTTTCTACTGAGTTAAAAATAGGTGATTATAACAGTTCAATTATTCCGGAACATGGTGCAGATATGTTGCTTTCATTTGAACCTATAGAAACTGTAAGGGGTTTGGATAAAGTAAATGATGATACTAAAATAGTATTCAATACTCATCCTATTGTTCCAGCTTCATCAGATAAACCTTATCCTGGTGTAGGTAACATTACTGATGTTTTAAAAAGAAAATTTCAAACATGTCCTTCCGATTGATGGAACTAAATTGGCTATGGATGCCGGAAATGTATTGGCTTTAAACATGGTTTTATTAGGTGCTGTAACTGCAGACGACAAATTCCCACTTTCCAAAGAATCTGTTATTGCAGCTATGAAAAATAATTTGAAACCGAAATTTCATGAATTAAATTTAAAAGCTATTGAAAGTGGTTATAATTGGATTAAAGGTTAAATATTTAAATAATTATAAATTAATTAATAATTAAGTACTAAAAAGAGGGTGTTATATATGCCTTATAAAATTGATAATGCTATATTAAAAAAGGATAAAACGGGCAGGGTTACTTTAATTGATCCTGAAAATGTTTTTAAAGATGAAGATGCTTTTGTAGCTATTAAAAGTGATGATTTAATCACTATTCAACTTTTAATAAACAGCATATTACACAATGATTTTAAAAAGATGGTCAGAACTTGGAGTGGTTCCTGAAACAGAACCTGTCAAAAGTTTATTTGTCCGTTTAGGTTATTCTAAAGCAGACATTGCATCATTGTTAAAAAGAATTTTAAATATATTATTAATGGAGGTTTTCAAAATGCCGGAATTCAAATTATCTAAAGAAGCAGGAACCAAAAAGTTCGAACTTTCAATAGCTATTGATTATGATGAAGATGGCAATATTGAAGCTCAGGAGTTTTATGATGGTGTGGACTGGTCTGACAATCCTGCTGACATTAGGTTAAATACTAGCTATTGTGATGAGGATGAACAAGACGAGTGGAATTTGTTTTTCAACGATTTCATGCATTTACTGGAATCAAACGAGTTGACTGAGAAAGCTGAAACTTTAAAAAGAAGTAGATGATTCTTATTATTTTGTAGAAGAATGTATTGAAATTGTTTTGACTGAAGAAGATTAAGAAAAGAGAAAGTCTTTTCTATAAATCTTCTATATCTTTTTTTTTCTAGGATGTGTGCATCACTATCTTTTAAAAGAGCAATTGCTTCATCCATATGTTTCAATCTCATTACTACAATAGCTTTTTTCTGTTTTTGAACTTACAAATGCATAAAGGTAATCCAAATTGATGCCTTTTTCGTCAAATATAGCTAATGTGGTATTTAATCCGTTAGGTTCATCTGGAACTGCAACAATAATAACGTCATTTTCCCTTACAATAAACCCGTCTTTTTCCAATGCTTCAATAGCTTTTTCATTGTCTGAAACAATTAATCTTAAGATTCCATATTTGGTTGTATCAGCTATTGAAAGTGCGCGTATGTTTATGTTTTCTTGAGCTAGTGTATTAATAGCTTTTTTCATTCTTCCTTCTTTGTTTTCTATAAATACAGATATTTGTTTTTCTACCATATTTTTCACCTCATTCAAAATTTCTTTCATCAATAACTCTTACAGATTTTCCTTCACTTCTCGGTAATGATTCAGGTTCACATAATGTTACATTAACCCTTAATCCAGTTTCACTTTTAATGGATTTTACAATCATTGCTTCAGTTTTTTCCATTTCTTTCATTTCATCAGAGAATAGTTCTTTGGTAGCTTCCACTTTAACTTCAACTTCATCTAAGGTATCAGGTCTTGTTACCTTGATTAAGTAATTTGGACTTGCTCCCTTAATTTTAAGTAAAGCTTTTTCGATTTGTGATGGGAAAACCATAACTCCTCTGATTTTTAACATGTCATCGCTTCTGCCGGTTATTCTGCTCATTTTTGCACTGGTTCTTCCACATGCACATTGTTCTATAATTAAAGAGGTTAAATCTTTTGTTCTGAATCTTAAAATTGGTATTCCTGTTTTGGTGTGTAGTTAATACAAGTTCTCCTTTTTGACCTGCTGGTAGAGTTTCTCCAGTTTTCGGATTAATAATTTCCGGATAGAAATGATCATCCTGAATATGCATACCGTTTTGTTCAACACATTCCTGAGCTACTCCAGGTCCCATAATTTCAGTCAAACCATAGATATTGTATGCTTTGATGTTTAATGTATCTTCAATTTTATGCCTCATTTCTTCAGTCCACATTTCAGCTCCATGGATTCCTATTTTCAGATTAATGTCTTCTAAGTTAATATCGGAGTTTTCAAGACTTTCTCCAAGATACATTGCATATGAAGGGGTACATGTTATAACATCACTTTGGAAGTCTTTCATAGTTTCAAGTTGTCTTTTGGTGTTTCCTGCAGAAATCGGCACGGTTATTGCTCCAAATTTTTGGGCTCCATGGTGAATACCGAATCCTCCAGTAAATAACCCGTATCCGAATGCATTTTGAAGAATATATTCTTTTTCAACACCTACCATTCCAAGACCACGTGCAATACACTCTGACCAGATATCCAAATCTTCTTTGGTATATCCGGTAACTGTTGGTTTTCCGCTTGTTCCTGAGGATGCATGAATTTCTACAATTTCTTCGTAGGGAACAGCAAATAAACCAAATGGATAAGCTGCTCTTAAATCATCTTTTGTTGTAAAAGGGATTTTTTCAATATCTTTCAATGTTTTTATGTCTTCTGGGGTGATACCAGCTTCATCAAATTTTTCTTTATAAAATGAAACATTGTTATAAGCTAATTTAACAGTCTGTTGTAATCTTTCCAGCTGTAATTTTTCTTTTTCTTCTTTACTCATACATTCGGCTTGTTTGTTCCATACCATTGTATCACTTAATTATATTTCTTTGTTCTAATTTTTTAATATAAAATTATATATAACTATTCATATTAAAAATTTAATCATATATTAATTTTTTTTAATATATTCGGAGTTTAAATTATGGACATTATGATTTTAGCGATTGTATTTATAATCTACATTTTTGCTTTAGTATTGGTAGGTTATTATGCATGGAAAGGAACAGAATCCTCAGAGGATTTCATGATTGGTGGGAAGGATACACATCCTGCTATCATGGCTTTAAGTTATGGAGCAACTTTTATTTCGACTGCAGCTATTGTCGGTTTTGGTGGAGTTGCTAGTGAATATGGTATGAGTGTTCTATGGTTGGCATTTTTAAACATAATCATTGGGGTATTCATAGCTTTTGTATTTTTAGGTAAAAGAACCCGTAGAATGGGACACAGTTTAGGTTCCCTAACGTTTCCCGAGTTCTTGGGCAAACGTTTTAATAGTAAATTTATTCATTATTTCTCAGGTTTAGTTATATTTTGTGCTATGCCGCTTTATGCAGCAGTAGTTCTTATTGGTGCTGCAAGATTCTTAGAATCTTCTTTAATGATTGATTTCGGAATATCCTTATTTATTTTATCAGTTATAATTACATTCTATGTATTCTTTGGAGGTATTAAGGGAGTAATGTATACTGATGCGCTACAGGGAGTAATTATGGTTTGTGCAATGGTATTTTTACTTGGATTTGTTTACTGGTTGCTTGGTGGTGTAACTCATGCAAACACAGCATTAACAGATATGGTGGGATTATATCCGGCTAGTGCTACAGCTACAGGGGGAACAGGTTGGACAACATTCCCTGAGTTGGGTTCACCGTTTTGGTGGAGTTTGGTTTCATCTACTCTTATTGGTGTAGGTATTGGTGTATTGGCTCAACCTCAACTGATTGTAAGATTTATGACTGTTAAATCTGACAGGGAATTAAACAGATCAGTTCTTGTTGGAGGATTATTTATTGCAATAATGCCTACTACAGCTTATATTGTAGGTTCACTTTCCAATGTGTATTTCTTTGATAAATTGGGAAAAATAGCTGTAGATGTTGTTGGCGGAAATGTTGACAAAGTTATTCCAACATTTATTACGATGGCATTGCCTGAATGGTTTGTATATATTTTCCTGCTATCATTATTGGCAGCGGCAATGTCTACAATCAGTTCCCAGCTTCATACTCAGGGAACTGCATTTGGTGTAGATATCTATGGTACTTTAAGAAATAAAGCTAAGCAGAAATCAGACCAAATTACAGTTACAAGACTTGGTATTCTTATAGCTATTATTTTAGCTTTAGTATTGGCATTTTCTCTTCCAGGAAGTATTGTTGCTCTTGGAACAAGTCTGTTCTTTGAAATCTGTGCGGCTGCATTTTTACCTGTGTTCTTGGGAGCATTGTATTGGAAAGGAATCACTGCTAAAGGTGCTATTGCAGGTATTGTTTCCGGAACATTTGTTAGTTTATTCTGGTTACTCTTTGTATTTGCAAAAACAGCTAAAGGTTTAGGATTGTGTAAAGCAATATTTGGTTGTGCAACTTTATTGCCGGCCATGCCATGGCCTTATATTGATGTAATGTTAATAGCTGTTCCTGTTTCTGCTATATTTATATTGGTTGTTAGTTTACTTACAAAACCTCCTGCTCAAGAGGTTATTGATAAGGCATTTGAAAATATTGGCAACAAAGGAAGTGAGGTACAATGATGGTTTTAGGAATTGAAGACCCTTGGATTTGGGGTGTTTATGTATTAATCATTTTATCCACTTTGTTATGCGTAGTCTACGGGATTGTGTATTGGAATAGAGATTATTAATATCCATTCTCTTTTTTTATTTTTTTCATTTTTTCAAAATAGTAAAATATATATGTCATAAGATGTAAAGGATATATTACACAATGTAAACTATATATTACATTGTTCCGTAAGTGATAATTATTTCAGGGCTGTTGGCTATATTAAGCGGTTATTAAAGTTTCTGCTAATTATTAGTGCCAATACTAAAAATTAATTATTGTACGACATTCTGACGAAAAATTGAAAAATCCCCTTAACTAATTCAAACATTAATTTCAATTTTATGGTTTTAATGTAGTTAACAAAGTCTTGATAATTATTTCTTATTTTAAATGCTGGTAAAAAATAGTTTAATTATTTTCCCCAATTGACAATAAATACAATTAACATTACCTCCCAATTAATCCATTAGGTTAGAAAATTTAAACACATTTCTTAAATTTAAATCTCCATTGAAAATTATTTTAAACTATTTTATTACTGGTATTGATAAAAAATATGTAATTTGGTTTAGTTAATGTTCACCAAAAAACTTATTTTTAAAAATTACATATTTTTTAATTCTCTTTTATTGTAATCTGTATTTTTAGGAGTTTTTGACAGTGCAGTTTTTATTACTCCAAAGATTGTTTTTAAAAGGTAAGGGCCGTCTTGTAAAAATTGTCTTATTATATAATGTGGCCTTAAATAAAATTTCATAAATGCTTTTGCTTGAATTTTTCTCATATCATTTAAAGAACAGTCTATTGTTTCTAAAATTGGAGTTATTAATGTATATTTGGACCAATCTTTTATTTTTATAAGATTTTTTTCAAAGCTTCTTTATAGAATCTTGTTCCTGGATATGGGGTTGCTAAACTGTATATTGCATAATTCGGTTTAAGTTTATGGACAAATTTAACTGTTTTGTTCATGATTTCTTTGGTATCTCCAGGCATACCTAAAGCTACTGAAGCTATTGTTCTTATTTTTAGCTTATGTGCAATTTTAAATGCATTTTCAATTTTTGCAATTGTAGTGTTTTTTGCACATATTGTCCAGTTGTTGTTGGTCTGCTGATTCTACTCCTATAAATATTGTAATGCAGCCTGCTTCTTTCATTTTTTCAGAAGTTTTTCATCTAGAGTGTCTACACGTGATGTGCAGCCCCACATGATTTCAATATTTCTTTTTAATATCTCATCACAAATAGCCATTACTTTTCGTTTTTTTCAAAGTGAAGGTGTCATCCATAAATGCAATTGTGTCAATATCATAATTTGTTTTTAGATATTCTATTTCATCAACAATGTTTTCTACGCTTCTTTCCCTAATTTTTTTCCGTGCATTGCAGCTGATGAGCAAAATGAACACTGCATAGGACATCCTCTGGTTGTAATCATAGTTGTCATATGGGTATCCATGTCCAATAAACGGTATTTTTTCATTGGCAATAAGTTTAGTGCCGGAAAAGGAAGTTCGTCTAGATCTTGTATCAATGGAGCTTCAGGATTTACTACAATTTCTTTTGAGTTTTTGTCTTCAAATACAATTCCTTTAACATCATGCAGACTGCTTTGATTTTCCAGAGCCTGCACCAGATTTAACATGATGTATTCTCCTTCACCTCTGATTACGATATCTACATTTTCATCTTCAAGGGTTTCTATGAAATTAAATGTAGGATGATATCCTCCCATTACAACTATTGAGTCGGGAAGGGTTTCTTTAACTACCTGTGCAGTTTCAAGTGCTCTTCCTATTGTTGGAGTAAGGGCAGTCAATGCCACTAAATCTGGTTTTCTTTTAAGTAATTCCTTTTCAACATCTTTAAAATCCATATCTTCTGCAGATGCATCAAGTATTTCAACATCAATATTGTTTTCTTGCAGTACTCCAGCCATATATGCAATACCTAATGGTGGTGCTATTACTCCCATAAATTTATATTTTGAGGCCGTTTGCGGTGGGTTAACAAACAGAACTTTCATAATTTATCCCCCATTATTTAATGTTCGTTAAACAGTTTATATTATATACTTGGTATAAATAAAGGTTATGTTTGTATAATTTTGAATTCTATAATTAATTTTAATAATATTGAAAGATATAAATAATTACTAATATTAAATTAATGAGGACAGTATTATGATACCTGGTATGAATGCAAAGCAGATGAAAAAAATGGAAAGACAAATGAAAAAGATGGGAATGGATATGAAAGATCTTAAAGGAGTCAAAGAAGTCATTATCCGTTTAGAAGATAAAGAATTAGTCATTCCAAATGCTGAAGTAAGTTTGATGAATGTAATGGGTCAGGAAACTTATCAAGTAACCGGTAAAGCACATGAAGTAGCAATTGATGAAGAACTTGTTATTCCTGATGAAGATATTGAAATGGTAGCTAATCAAGCAAATGTATCTGAAGATGAAGCAAAAGCAGCTTTGGAAGATACTAATGGTGATCTTGCAGAAGCTATCTTAAAATTAAATCAATAGGATAATAATATGCCTCTTATTGTACATATTTCTGATTTACATATTAGTGAATTGGGATTTGAAGAAGATGTTTTTATAAAGGCTGTAGCTGAAATAAATGCCATAAATCCGGACATGATAATATTAACAGGTGATTTGACTAATAATGGTTATTATAGTGAATTTATCCAAGCTACCAAATATTTGGAGATGTTTGATGCACCATTATTTGCAGTACCTGGAAACCATGATGCCCGTAATTTGGGTTATGAAACTTTTGAAGAGTTAATAGGAGAATGTAGCTGGAAACTTACAAAAGATGATGAATTTGTGGTTATAGGATTAGACAGCAGTTCTCCAGACATATCCAGTGGAAATGTTGGCAGGCCACAGCATCTTTGGATGGAACATCAATTAGACCAATGTGTTATTGAGGAGTTATTTAGTATTGTGGCTCTTCATCATCACGTAATTCCTATTCCAAAAACAGGTAGGGAACGTAATGTATTAACTGATGCAGGAGATGTTCTTAAAACATTAACTGACCATGAAGTTGATTTGGTACTTGCAGGACACAAGCATGTTCCAAATATCTGGAAAATGAATAATACTCTGTTTGTTAATGCGGGATCATTATCTTCTAATAAACTTAGAGGAGATGATAAAAATTCATATAATGTATATGAAATTACTGAAGATACAATTAGGATATTTCTTAATAAAGTTGATGGGGAAAGGTTTTTATTTGGAGAATATCCGAGAAATAGCATTTAGTTAACTTTTAATTAAATTTAAATATACAATTTACAAATAATATAATATTAATTAAATAGATTTTAGGTGATAATGTGAAGTTGTTGTTGATGCTTCAAATGTTGCATATAGTACAAAAAATGAAAATTCACAGCCTCAAATGTCCAATATTTTAGCTGCGGTTAAATCTTTAGAAGAAAGCGGTGATGAATTTGTAATAATTGCTGATGCATCATTACGTCATGACATTGATGATAAAGAAAAATTTGAAAAACTGTTGGAAAGTGAAAATGTAGAGGAAGTTCCGGCAGGTAATGATGCTGATCATTTTATTCTCAATATAGCCCATAATGAAAAAGCTAAAATTTTATCTAATGACAAATTCAGAGACTATGCTGCTGAATTTAAAAATATTAATTCTATGAGGATTCCTTTTGTAATAGAAAATGGCAGGGTTACATTTGGGAAACCTAAATCACCTAAAAAGGATAAAAACATTTTGCAGCACATATCTGATGAGATTATCAAAGAATTAAACTTCAAAAGATGGGAAGTTTATACCGGAAAAGAAGGTTTGGAAATTTCACCATTAAACATTGCCAAACAGGCAATTATCCGTATAGATAATGATAATGACACCAGTTCTAAATTAGAAAAGGTCTTTTCAAAAATACCTATGTTTAACAAGATTGTGGACATGGTTGATGATGTGGAAGTGGCTGCTCCTTATGTTATTTTCGTATTGGTCCATCCAAAGGATTACAAATTAGCTGTTAAAAATGCAGGTAATATTTCTGTTACTGTTGCTGACAGGTTAAGACTTGAGAAAAAACCATTGATAGCTGTTCGTAATGATTTATTTACCAGACCGGGCACTTTTGAGTTAAATATAATGCTGGCTGATGAAGTTACAGAACATGCTCCTTATAATGTTTTGGTTCGCGTAAGTACTCATGATGAAGTATTCATTAAGAAAAATTCAAGAAACATTGCCAGCACTATAGCCGGAAGGCTCGGATCTTGAAATTTCCATTTGTTTCTGTTAAACCAGATATGCTTTTGGAGAAACCTGGAGATTTTGAGATTGAGCTAGAAAAAGGAGGAAGTTTGGATGGTTAATAGCTTAACTAAAGAACTTATTAAGCTATCTACAAAACTTAATCCAATTAGTGTTGGAACTAAGTTTTTTCCAACAAATTCTGTTGAAACAGAGTATGTTGAGCTATTTAATTATACTCAAACTATTCTTTTTGAACTTGAAAAAGCCGAAATTACATCTGAAAGTATTTTAGAAAATCTTAAGCGGGATGTTGGTGTAGAAAATCTCCCGGAAAACTATAATTTTTATGAACTGAAAGCAGCCGAAAATAAAGTTGAAGAATATGCACTTGTAAGTAACATTATTATGGGTAGTGACCGTTACTTCTATGTCGAGCTCCCTCATCCATCTAATTTAATTAATATACTTGTAAAAATCATTGAAAATGAGAAAGGATTGATAGTTGAAAAGAGCTCTACAGAACTTGTTGCAAGAATGTTAAGTAAAAATGATGCAATAAGGGTGGCTATTGAAATTATCGGAATAGGGCTGGAAGAAGGAGTTCCAATTATTTCTGCAGTAGGTATGACCGGAGCTGCTTCTATTGAGAGGTCAATTAATTACACTCAGAATGTTGGAAATTTCCCAGGTGTTGCATTTACCAAACTTGGTGGTGAATATGCACTTGTGTTTGACGAACCGTTTAAACTAATGCAGTCCAAACCTAAAGAATTTCAAAATTATTTGTTCATTGATTTAATAGATTCAACAGGCTTTATCAGTAAAAATGGTAGAAATAAGCTTGTTGAATTGATGACAGGAATTAAAAATTTCATTGAAACCGAGTGTGAAGGAGAATTAGAAGGTTATCGTGAAGGGGAGATGATTTTATAGCCAGATTCCCATCAAAAGATTTGGCTATTCGTGCAGGGCTTGATTCTGCATGGTTTGCTTTAGATAATGGTGCAAAAATCAGAGCAGGAATTGGCAGAAGTAGAAGGGAAGCTGGTGAAAGGGCTCAATTGGTAGATAGTTTAAATTCATCATCTCCATTATCACTGGTTGTATTTGAATTGGCTAACGGGTTATATGCTTACAATATTCCTTCTGAATTTTCAAGGACAATTATAGATTTAATTGAAAATCAAAAAGGCAAATTGATTGGAATATTTGCATTTGTGTTTATATTTGTGTATGTTTTATCCATATTTGGTTTAGGAATGTTTGGTTTTGTTGGAATAGTATTGGCACTTATTTATGCAGTATTGTCTTAATGTTTAAATAATAGTAGTTTATTAAAAAATAATTAAAAGAAAGGGATTAAAGTGGCGTCTAAAAACGATGGAACACTTGTTGTGTTTATGATTATAGCATTAATTGCATTTTGTGTAGGTGCTGGCATTGGTGTATCTATGGTTATTTCAGATGATGGTGCTGATGTGGCTAACAACACAACTCACATTGAGAATGTTACTCATGAAATGACTACAAACTTAACCGATACAAATGATGATCTTGCTTACGATTCAGAGAAGGATGAATCAAATTACCTTGAAAAAGGTGAATCAAACTTGGATTATTCGGATGATTATTAATTTATTTTTTGTAAGGAAGTAATATGATATTTAAAGAACTTGATGGTGGATTGTCAGTTATTGATAATCTTAAAGTGGCAGGTGCTAAAGAAGGAAAATATGGTGTTGCAGTTATTGTAAGTGAAAATAGTGATGCTTCAGCAGTATTTACATCAAATAAAATAGTGGCTGCTCCTGTAATATATACTAAAAAGGTAGTTGAAAAAGGAAAAGTTTCAGCAGTATTTGTTAATAGTGGAAATGCTAATTGTTTTACAGGCAATCAGGGAATTGAAGATTGTGAATCATTAGTTGAACTGGTTTCTAAAGAGCTGAATATTCCTAAAGGAGAAATAGCTATTTCTTCAACCGGGGTTATTGGCCGTAAAATGCCTCTTGATGTTATAACTGGTGTGGCTTCTAAAGTATTTTCCAGTCTTGGAAACAAACCGGAAGATTCATTGGCAGCTGCAAATGCCATTATGACTACTGATAAAATTCCAAAACAGTGTGCATTGGAAGTCACATTAACTAATGGTGAAAAAGTAAAAATTGCAGGAATTACAAAAGACAGCGGAATGATTGCTCCAAATATGGGAACCATGCTGTCATTTATTGTATCTGATGGAGTAATGGAAAGTAAATATATTAATAAGGCTCTTAAAAAGCTGCAAATAAAAGTTTTAACATGATCGTTGTTGATGGTGATGAGAGTACAAATGATACCTGTTTGCTCATGGCAAATAAGGCGTCTGGAGTCAATATAGTCAATGATGGTGAAATTGATCCGAATTTCCAGGAAGCCCTTGAGTATCTTTTGTATTGATTTGGCTAAAAAAAAATGGTTAAAGATGGTGAAGGTGCATCTAAGGTTATTGAAGCAAATATTTATGGAGCTAAAAATATTGATGAAGCCAGATTGGCAGCTAAGGCAATTGTAACTTCTCCTTTATTTAAATCTGCCGTATTTGGTGGTGATCCAAATTGGGAAGGATAGTCTCAGCAATCGGTTATTCCGGAGCAGATGTAAGTGCAGATACAGTAACAATAGCTATAGCTAATAAACAAGATGAAGTTGACCTTGTAAAAGATGGTGAAATTCTTGCTTTTGAAGGAACTGATAATCTTTTAAGAGCTGAGAAAATCATGCTCGGAGAAGAAAGGTCATTGTAAATGTTGATCTTAATAAAGGTGATGGTGAAGCTACAGCTTGGGGCTGTGATTTAAGTTATGATTATGTGAAAATCAATGCTGAATATACTACTTAAAGAAAAGATATAAATACTTTAAGAAGTAAATATTTTTATGTTATAGAAATTCTATTTTTGATTTTCGATTAAAATGATATTGAATCAAATTTTAACTATTGATAGTTACATTATTTGGTTTTAATTTATTAATTAAATTTAATGGGGATATGATTATGGCAAAAGTTAAAGGAACCAATAAAAGAACAAGAGCAAAAAGAAGTTATACCAAACCTGGTAGTAAAAGAGGTAGAGGAGTTAAACAAACCTGGAAAAAATAATCCTCTTTTCCATAACTTTTTTTTTTTAAATTTTAAGCTTATTTTTACTTAGAAAAAAATATATACTATTTTTTAAAGATTATTACTCATATACTATAAAATGTGGTATTATGAGTAAAAAGAAAATGATGATGCCTGCAAATGGCCACAGAATTCAAGGCATGACTAGTGAAAAGTTCCTTGATTCTAAAGAATTTTTAGATGAATTGAATCTCACAGGCAGTGAGAACTTTATGGATGCCGGCTGTGGAGATGGTCATGTAGCTATTAAAGCATTAGAAGAATACATTACTGACGGTTGCGTTTATGCTTTGGATATGTATGAACCTTCTATTGAAGATATGCTTAAATACAAACAGGAAAACAATGCAGATAACCTAATCCCAATAGTATCCAATATTGCTGAACATATTGATTTGGATGATGAAACATGGGATGTTGGTTTGATGGTTAATGTTTTCCATTGTGTTAAAGCTACAAGAACATTGGATGAAGCAGTGGACGAATTGGTTAGGGTAATTAAAACCGATGGTGGAAGAATAGCTATTATGGATTATAAAAAACAGGATGTTAAAAACGGACCTCCAACAGCTATCAGAAGTTCTCCTGATGATTTGCAGGAATTATTTTCAGCACATGGTCTTAAAATGACTTATTTAAATGAGAAATAGGTGAAGACATTCCTGAAGGCAAATCTCATTATTTAATAATATTTGAAAAAGAGTAGTTAAAAATGATTTTTGTAGCTGTTTTGGCAGGTGGAATTGGATCAAGAATGGGGGATACAGACACTCCTAAACAATTTTTAAATCTGGGAGATCGACCTATTTTAATCCACACAATTGAAAAATTTGTGATTATGGATGAGATTGATGAAGTGATAGTTTTAACTCCACAAAATTTTATAAATCACACAAAACATTTAATCGAAGAGTATACTCCAAACAACGATAAGATAGTTGTGATTGAAGGCGGAAAAACCAGAAACGATACTTTAAAAAACAGTATTGACTATATTTATGAAAATTACAGTGTTGATGATGATTCAATAATTATAACTCATGATTCTGTCCGTCCGTTTGTAACCCATAGGATTATTCAGGATAATATTAAAGCTGCAAAAAAATGTGGGGCCTGTGATACAGTAATTCCTGCTACAGACACAATTGTGGAAAGTAGAGATGGAAAGATAATTAAAAACATTCCAATTAGGGATTATTTTTATCAGGGTCAAACTCCACAAACCTTTAAGATAAATAAATTAAATTCTTTAATCAATGATTTAACTGATGGTGAAAAAGAGATACTTACAGATGCTGCTAAAATATTTGTTTTAAAAGGTAAAGATGTAGCTCTTGTTGATGGAGATGTAACAAATATTAAAATTACATATCCTTATGATTTGAAATTAGCTAATACAATTCTAAATGATAAAAATGATTAATATTATTTACAGATTAGTTGCTCCAAAATTCTTTGAAGAGGCTATAGAGGAAATTAACATAGATAATGTAATTGTAAGACCAAGTTATCTCTCAATTTGTCAGGCTGACCAAAGATATTACCAGGGTAAAAGAGCAAGTGATGTTCTTGAAGAAAAATTACCTATGGCTCTGATTCACGAAGGGGTCGGGGAAGTGGTATTTGACAATACAGGGAGCTTTGATGTTGGGGATAAAGTTGTAATGATACCAAACACTCCGACAAAAGAAGATGAATATATATCAGCTAATTACCTGCCGTCATCAAAATTTAGAGGCAGTGGTTTTGATGGATTTACAAGTGATTTAATTCAGCTAAATCCTGACAGACTAGTTAAACTGCCTGATAATTTTAATTTAAAAATTTCTGCATTTATAGAATTAATTTCAGTAATCTGCCATGGAATAGACAGATTTGAAAAAATAGCCATTAAACACAAAAACCGCTTTGGTGTTTGGGGAGACGGAAACCTCGGATATATTACAGCACTGCTGCTGAAAGAGTTTTACCCTGAAAGTGAAGTGACAGTTATTGGAAAGCATGGTGAAAATCTGAACTTATTTTCATTTGCAGATAAGACATACAAATTCCATGAGGTTCCAGATGACTTGGCTATTGACCATGGTTTTGAATGTGTTGGATCAAATGCATCACAAGCAGCTATTGACCAAATAATAAATACAATTAATCCTCAAGGGTCAATAATCTTATTTGGAGTAAGTGAATATCCTATTCCAATCAATACAAGGTTAATTTTAGAAAAAGGATTAACAATCCAGGGAATAAGTAGAAGTGAACGTAAAGACTTCTTAAAAGTAGTTGAATTGCTTAAAAACAATCCTAATTTATTTGATTCATTGGATAAGTTAATCAGTGAAGTTGTAACTATCAAATCATTAAATGATTTAAAAGAAGCTTTTGACAAAGATTACATTTCAGGCTTCGGAAAAACAATATTGGTGTGGGATAAATAATGTGTGACGAAGATGATGAATTTACTGTAATCTGTCCGGTTTGTGGTGAGATGATTGATGCAGGAGGCGCAGTCTGTCCAATCTGCGGAACTCCAGTTTAGCTATGAAATTTTTTCTCTTAGTAGAAAACTTTTTTATTTTTACATGTTTTGAAGGATAAAATTCAGATATTTGTTGACATTATAATATATTTTTTTTAAGAAATGAATAATTCCAAAGATTTAATAAAGTATTAAGTAAAATAATTATTGTAGTGATTAAATGAAGGACGTAAATATTTTAGTTGAGGCTTTACCTTATATTAAAAAATTCCATGAAAAAAAGATTCTGATTAAGTACGGAGGACATGCTATGATAGATGAAGATGCAATGTCTTCTACAGTTAGGGATACTGTTCTTTTTAAAATATGTGGGTATGGAACCACTTATTGTTCATGGTGGCGGTCCGGAAATATCCAGATCTATGGACAAGTTAGGTAAAGAGCCTAAATTCATTAAAGGATTAAGAGTTACTGATGAAGAAACTATGGAAATTATTGAAATGGTTTTAGTTGGTAAAATAAGTACAGATATTGTTTCTCAGATTTCTTATCATGATGGAAAAGGCATAAGTTTATCTGGTAAAGACAGCAGATTAATTTTCGCTCATAAAAAACCTGTCAGTAAAGTTACCAGCGAATCTGGCGGAGAAGAGGAAATTGATTTAGGTCTTGTGGGTGAAATTGATTGCATCAATACAGATTTACTTGAAATGTTTCTGAAAAACAATTATATTCCGGTTATATCTCCGGTAGGTATCGCCGATGATGGATCAAGTTTAAATTTAAATGCAGATACTGCAGCTGGTGAAATAGCTAGTTCTGTTGATGCTGAAAAGTTAATAATTTTAACTGATGTTCCTGGAGTTTTAAGAGATCCTAATGACCCTGATTCATTAATCCAAAGGATAAAAATAGATGAAGTGCCGGACTTAATTGAAGAAGGAGTTATTTCCGGAGGAATGATTCCAAAAATTGAAACATGTGTCAAAGCAATTGAAGATGGTGTTAAATCTTGCCATATCATTGACGGACGTAAAAAACATTCTCTTTTACTTGAAATTTTCACAAAAAATGGTATAGGAACTATGATTTATAAATAGTTCTTATTTTGAAAATAAAAATGAAATATAATCTATAAATGATTATATTCTTCTCTTAATTTTCTTCTAAGCAGTTTCCAGCCATTAACTCTTGGAAGCTCTTTTAAACTGAATATTTTTCTTGGTACTTTGTATCTTGAAAGATTTTCACGGGCATAGCTAATTAGACCTTCGCTGTCTTCTTTATTTTCCCAAACTACTGCAGCTACAGGTAACTCTCCGCGGTGACAGTCGGGGATACTGAAAATAGCTATTTCTTTTTTTACTTCAGGATATTTGATTAACACTTCTTCTACTTCTGTTGGGTAAATTTTCCATCCGCTCATTACAATCATGTCTTTTTTACGGTCTGTAATGAACAAACGGTTATCTTCATCAAGATATCCAATATCTCCTGTTAAAAACCATCCGTCATCTAAAAATGATTCTTTTGTAGCTACTTCACGTCTCCAATAACCTTTAGCTACTGCAGGGCCTCTTAGTGCAATTTCTCCATGTTCATATTTTTCAAGTTCTTTGGTGTAGTCATGTTCATCAACAATTTTAACTTCTGAAAAACAGACTGGATGTCCGACACTTTCAAATCTGTCTGCTGTTCTGTAATCTTCAGGTCTGATAACAGTTCCGGTTCCAATTACGATTGTTTCAGATAATCCGTAAGCGTTGATTATTGGGATACCGTATTTTTCATGGAATTGTTTCCAGATTTTCTTGTGCAGTGGTCCTCCGCCGCTTATTATTTCACGTACAGTTTTTAATTGTTCTTCAGCACCATTTTCCAATCTTGTCAGGGAATGTATTACTGGGGGCATACCTGTTAAGACTGTAACTTTTTCTTTTTGACATAATTCAAGGTATTCCTCTAAATTAAATTGTTCCACCATGATATAGTAGGCTCCTGCTCTAAGTGCAGCTATTGCCCAGGATAGTCCTACATGAGCCATAGGATATATCCCCATGTAAACATCATCCTGTTTCATGGTTAGTACATCACATTCATTATGGATTGCAGTGAAATAATTTCCATGAGTAAGCATAGCTCCTTTTGGCTGACCTGTTGTTCCTGAAGTGTACTGTAATTGGCATAAGTCATCCCAGTCTGTAGGTTCTGCAGGTAAAATTTCCCCATTTTTATAATTTTCAATATTTTTTGGAATATACTTATCCAAATCAACAATATCCTTTGCGTCTTCGTCAGTAATCATTAATTTAGCCTGTGAGTCATCAATAATATATTCAAGTTCGTGGGGAGTAAATACTCTGTTTGTTGGAATAGCTATTGCTCCAAGTCTCCAGATTGCAAATAATGAGAACAAATACTTAGTGGAGTTATTCAAATATATTAAAATTCTATCTCCTTTTTTAATCCGCAATTTTTTAAGTCACGGGCAATTTCTGAAGTCATTGCCAATATTTCATGTGAATTGTATTTTTCATTGGTTTTTGGATTGTATAAAACATTTTTATCTAATCTGCAAGCATTTGCGTCAAGAAATGTAGTTATGTTAAGCATTTAGTAGTCACCTTCAAGTATTTCATCTACGATAGATTTGGTAAGTTCTGATGTAGTGCTGTTTCCTCCTAAATCAGGAGTCAGTGTTTTGCCTGCACTTACAACATTTTCAACAGCTTTATTTATTTTATTACTTATTTCATATTCTTTTAAGTAATCCAGCATCATGGCTATTGTTAAAATCATGGAGCATGGGTTAGCTATACCTTTACCTGCAATATCTGGTGCAGATCCGTGAACAGGTTCAAATAATCCATGATTATCTCCAATATTTCCTGAAGGGGCAAGTCCAAGGCCCCCTACAAGACCGGCACCTTCATCAGACAGTATATCTCCAAACAGGTTGCTGGTTACAATTACATCAAAGTTTTGCGGTTGTGTAATAAGATACATTGCTGTTGCATCAACATAAAAATCATTGCTTTCAATATTTGGGTAATTTTCAGCTATTTTGTAAAAACTTTCTTTAAAGACTCCGTCGGTTTTTTTTAGGACATTGCTTTTATGTACACAGGTTACCTTTTGTTTTTGTTTGGCGATACATTGTTCAAAAGCAACTTTGGCTATTTTTTCACTGGCTCTTCTTGTAATGACTCTTTGGGCAATTACTTTATTGTCCTGTTCATATTCAATCTGGCTGTAAAGTCCCTCAGTATTTTCACGAACTATTAAAAAGTCAATATTATCACTTATTGATCTGACGCCTCTATAGGATTTTATCGGCCTTAAATTTGCATAAACATCAAGTTCTTTTCTAAGATTTATAATTGGACTTGGCTGGCCGGGGGTGCTTGTACTGGCTCCAAATAATGTTGCATCTGATTTTTTAGCTATTTTAATGGTTTCTTCAGGTAATGTAACTCCATTTTTGTTATAACATTCAAAACCTGCTTCCCCATATTCAAAACTGAAATTCAAATCAAGTTTGTCCAGTAAATATTCGCCAGATTCCATTACTTCCTTTCCAATTCCATCTCCGGGTATTATTGCAATTCTGTACATTATTTCACTTATTTAATTTTGTTCGTATATTTTCGAAATATATTTATATAGTTAGATATAACTATTATATGTTTACAGTTATATTAAATATAGTGAGGATGTTTATGTCAAAATCTGTTGAAGAATTAATTGAAGATTTAAATGACCAAGACGAATTTGTTGTTGAAGCAGCTGCTGGTGAATTGGAGATGATGGGAAAAGAATCTGTTGATGCTTTAATGTCTGCATTGTCCCATAGGAAGAAAAATATTCGTTTAAATGCAGCAAAAATTTTAGGAGCCATCTCTAATCCTAAATCAATTGATGCTTTAATTTTAACTTTGAGAGATAACAATAAATTAGTTAGAAGAGAAGCTTCTACTGCTTTAAGTCGTATGGGCCAAATAGCTGTCGATCCTTTAATTGAAATTTTGGATGATGAAGATTGGAGGGTAAGAGGTGCAGCTGCATGGGCTTTAGGAAACTTAAAAGATGATGCTGCTATCGAACCGCTTGAAGCACTTTTGGAAGATGAAAGCGGTTATGTTAGGGCCGGTGCTTTAAACGCAATCAATAGCATTAAAAGTTAATAACTAATTTTGTTATTTTCTTCATTTTTCCCTTTTTTTACCACTTTTTTTTTGAATATTGTTTAAATTTATATCATTATCATTGCTTTTTTTCAGAAAATTTTTTAGTCGGAAGTAGTTTTCCACTACATTTATATAATATGAGATGATAATAGTATATTAGCAAATATTCTATATCTTAATAATTTTTACTATAACTTTTAGAATTACTGCTATTTTTTTAAAATAATGTTTAGAATGATTAGTGAATTATATGATTACAATAGGAATACTAAATTTACAAGGTGCCGTAAGTGAACATTACGACATTACAAAGAAAGCTATTGAAAATATGGGTATTGAAGCAGAAGCAATTTCTGTAAGATATGCTGATGAAGTAGCGAACTGTGATGGTGTAATCATTTCTGGTGGTGAAAGTACTGTGATAGGAAAAATCATCAAAGAACGAGGATAGATAAAGTTATTAAAGATAACAGAATTCCTGTTTTTGGAACTTGCGCAGGAATGGTTTTGCTTGGTAAAAAACTGATTTTGATCAGCCTTTATTGGGAATTATGGATATTTCAGTTAAAAGAAATGCATTTGGAAGACAGGTAGATTCATTTGAAAGTCCAATTTCCATTTTGGGGGAGGATTATTTGGGAGTTTTCATTAGAGCACCATCCCTTGATGATTATGATAAAACCAAAGAAGATATTAAAGTTTTATCAAAATTGGATGATGAAATAATAGCTATTCAGCAAGGACATAATATAGCTATTGCATTTCATCCGGAATTAACTGATGATACTAGAATTCACGAATATTTTATAGAGGAGGTTTTAAATTGTGTGGAATAGCTGGTATAGTTTATAAAGATAAAAAATTGCATTGTGCAGGTAATGACATGACCAATATGCTTCATCAACTTCAGCATAGAGGTCCTGATTCTGCAGGTTATTCAATTTATGGTGGAACAGGTCTTAAGGATGATGAGTACATCTTAAAAATTCAAGTGAAAGAACAACCAAGATTACTTGAAACCGTGAAAGATACAATAAACTTTGTAACTCCAATTCAAAGTGATGAAGTTCTTCCGTCTGTTGGAGATTCATTTATTTACAAATGTAAAGTTCAGTTAAATAACTTTTCAGAACTTAAACCGCTTATCTCAACTGTTGATACAATTGATGATGTTATTGTAATTAACGGAAGTCAGGATTTTGAAATGATTAAGGATGTAGGTTCTGTATTGGACATTGCAAAAAGATACAATGTGCGTGAGGTTAAAGGAACTCATGCTATAGGCCACACAAGGTTTTCAACAGAAAGTGGTGTGGACAGATATCATGCACACCCATTTGAAACTTACATTGTTAAAGATGTATCTGTTGTTCATAATGGTCAGATTACAAATTATTGGAATATTAGGGATCCTTTAGAAAGAAAAAAGGTCATGTATTTGAAACTTTTAATGATACTGAATGTTTGGTTCATTATATTGCAGATAAATTAGATACAGGTTATTCTTTAGAAGAAGCACTGGAACAGTCTGTAGAAGATATGGATGGTCCTTTTTCTTATATTATAGGAACTCCAAATGGTATTGGAATAGCTAAAGATAAATTAGGTTTACGTCCGGGAGTAATGGCTGAAACTGACGATGTTTTTGCAATTGCATCTGAAGAGTATCTTTAAGGGAAGTTGTTGATACTCAAAATATTGAACAAATTTCTCCTGGTGAAGTAATGGTGTATGAAATTTAGGAGTTGGTTTTAGTGAAAATAAAAGAATTAGATGCAGCATCACTTTCTCCACGTGAACTAAATTCACAGGTTAAAGAATCTGCAAAAGATTATGATAAAATACTTATTAAAAATCCTAATGCAATGCATTATTTGGTTGCAGGAGTAACTGATGAAGTAAACATTGAACTGGACGGTTCTGTAGGTTATTTTACAGGAACCATGTGTGACGGACCAAAAATTAAAATCAATGGTAATGCAGGATGGTTTGTTGGAGATAATTTAACTGACGGTGAAGTGGTTGTTGAAGGATCAGCTGGTGACGGAGCAGGACAGGGAATATATGGCGGAACAGTTGTTGTTCGTAAATCAGTAGGTTCAAGAACTGGAGAAATCATGAAAAATGGTACTATTGTCATTGGTGGAAATTCAGGATTCATGACTGGAATATTCATGATGGGTGGCCGTATTGTTATCTTAGGTGATGTAGGAGAAGATGTGGCAGAATCCATTATTCGTGGTGTGATTTATGTTAAGGGCGAAGTTAAAAGCTTGGGATACAATGCTAAAATTGACGAATTAACATGGGAAGATAAACTTGAATTAAAAGAATTACTGGAAGAATATGATTTTGATTTAAAGGAAGATGAGTACGAAGAATTTAAAAAATAGTTCCGGAAAGTGCAAGACCATTTTACGGTCATTAATTGAATAGGAGGGAAGTGTATGCCATATAGAGTAGAAAGAAATCCGGTTTTATGTAAGAAAAACTTTGGAAGGCCTGGTTGTTGTTGGTATTTGTGTGATGACAGGGATGAAAAAATCTGTGGAAGATGTTTCTCATGTTATAATAACTGTCCTCACGGAGTTTATGAAATTATTCAGGGTGAACCGTACCCATTAAATCAGGAAAAATGTGTCGGGTGCAGAATTTGTTTGGAAATGTGTCCAAATAGGGCTATTGAAGTAAATGCAATTCCGCAGGATGCAAGAGAAGCATGGGGATTCCCTGATGTTGTGGAAATAGTAAGAAAAGCTCAGTCTGCATCATATAAAATCAGAAGTACTGGAGCTTTAAGAAAAATTCCTGACTTTGATGATTTGGTAGTAATACCTGCACAGGTATCAAGACCTCCTATTGATAAATATAGGGAACCATGCGGAACAGATGTTGTATTGGGAGATAGATATGCTGAAAATCCTTTAAAATTAGATACTCCTGTAATGATTGGAGCAATGTCTTTTGGTGCGTTAAGTAAAGAAGCAAAAATGGCATTAGCTATTGGTTCTTCACTTGCAGGAACTGTAACAAACACTGGGGAAGGGGGAATGCTTCCTGAAGAACGTGAATTGGCTGATAAACTTATAGCACAGTATGCATCTGGAAGATTTGGTGTTTCTGCAGATTATCTTAAACAGGGAGATGCAGTTGAAATCAAAATAGGTCAGGGGGCAAAATCCGGAATGGGTGGTCACTTGCTTGGTGAAAAAGTAACTGCAGAAGTTTCTAGAATCAGAAAAATTCCTGTAGGGTCTGATGCTCTATCACCTGCAAGACACATGGATATTGTAGGTCCTGAAGATTTAAGTATGAAGATTTCTCAATTACGTGAAATTACTGACTGGAAAGTTCCGATCATTGTTAAATTTGCTTCAGGTAAAGTAGCTTCTGATGTAAAAATCGCAGCTAAGGGTGGAGCAGATATAATTGTTGTAGACGGTATGCAGGGAGGAACTGGAGCAGGACCTGATGTTATTATGGAACATTCAGGTATTCCATCACTTGCAGCTATTGTGGAAGCAGATCAGGCATTAAAGGAAATTAATTTAAGAGAAGATGTAAGTTTGGTAGCTGCTGGAGGAATTCGTTCTGGAGCAGATTTAGCTAAAGCATTGGCTCTTGGAGCAGATGCAGTATATATTGCAACAGCTGCATTGATTTCTATAGGCTGCAGGGTCTGTCAAATGTGTTATAAAGGTAACTGTAGTAAAGGAATAGCTACACAGGATCTGTCCTTAAGACACAGACTTGATTACAAGGAAATGGGTAAAGCAGTAGCTAATTATATAAATGCAATGACTGATGAGGCATGTATGCTTGTTCAACAGGCAGGAAACACCCATATTACAAAATTGGAAAAACAAAACTTAAGGGCCTTAACAATGGAAGCATCAGCTTTAACCGGTGTTCCAATGGCAGGTTCTGAAAACAGAAAAAATTAAATTCCGGGAGTTTGTTCAGCTAGACATAAATTGCAGATAGCATTTTCATTGTCTTTTTGTTTGTCTTTAACTGGACAGTAAAACTCCCCATTTTTTTCTTCTACTTTTAAACTTCCGGGGAATTCAGTTCCGACTGGATGGATTGGCTCTTCTAAAATAAATGTTGTATAAAGAGCAGTAATAATATAAATTAAAGGAAACTTATCTTCTTCAATGCTGTAGTTTCTTTCTTTTTCAAACTGATATTTTAATAAATTAAATGATTCATCAAAACTTTCTTTATCAATAGCTTCATCTAGATAATTGTTATTGTCAAGTATTTCTTTTACACGCATGATGAAGTATTTTACATAAACTTCCAAGTATTTTTCACGATAATTGGCCTGAACATATTTTCCTTCTTCTCTCATTCTAGCTGTTGCAAGCATTAAATCATAGGGTGAAATTATTTTGCAATATTTTTTTAAGAGCTTTAATAATTCGGTTTTTGTTATAATGTCTTTTGATGAAATATTGCGTAAGTCATGGAATATGTTTGCCGCTTTCATATATGTTAATTTTATAGTTGGAATATTTAAGTTTTTTAGTTTTGGATTTTTAGGAAAAAAGTGATTAATTTTGTTATTGTATGTTATGTAATCAGTCATTGGTTAATATTGAACTGATTATTTTAAAATACATTTAAATAAAATAAAATCAATATATGGTACTGAATGGTGTAAGATGTATAATCAAAAATTATTTAATACATGATTTGTACATTAAATTTAAAAAATATTATCATCTTAGTATTGTTCTCAGATTTTATATAGGTGATGATTGTGGCTAGTGAAATAAGCAAATGATAATGGAAATTATGTTAACATTAATTACTACAGCATTTGCATTTGTTGCAGGTTTAGCTTGGAATGAAGCAATACAAAAATTAATTGAAGAATTTTACACTGCTGGAGGAGCAGTAACAGGATTATTAATATATGCAGTCATTGTAACTATTGTTGCTGTAGTTGTTACTGTATTGCTTGCAAGAATTGCAGGTAAAATGGGTATTGATCTTGATAAAGAATAAATATCCTTTTTTATTTTTTTTGGAAAATTCTTTTTTTGCATTTGAAGTTATATGTTACTTTCCTAAATCTTCAACAGTTTTTTAAATCAAAAAATAGTGTTTTTTTTTAAAAAAGTGAAGTTCGAAGTAAAAAAGAGGAGGGTAATTAAAAGACAGAATAGTTATATATGTTTAATAATTTTGAATATGTTTTTACTTCAAACCTATATTTAGATTGTGCTTCATGTTATAAATACTTTTTTATAAAAAGTATTACTTAATTAATATTAGAAATTAAAAAGTATTAATATAAATTTTAAAGGGATTTTTGCTTCTGTTTTTTTAGAAATAATTTGATTTCAAAAATTTTAAAAATGATAATTATTATAATATAAATAGATTATTTATGATTACAATTACAAAAAAAAGGAAGTTGTTTTAAATCAAGTAGAAATATTCAATCCGGAATATCCTGACGGTGTTCCTATTAAATTTTTAAAAGATGAATTGGGGTTTCATGAATATGATCTTGTTCAAATTTTAAATACCTTATCAGAAAAGAACCTGATTGAGTTTAATGGAAGCAGTGTTAAGTTAACTATTTCTGATAAGGAAATTAATGCTGTCAAATCTAAAAAAGATGTTGAGAAGATTGAATTAAATATTAAAGAAAAGGAATCTTATAATCTAATTAAAGAGTTGGTTGATGATAAGAATTTAGTTTCCAAGTATACTTTGGAAGGCCATTTGCTTTATGGTGATTTAAAACTTTCTAATTTTAAAATGTATCATATTATTTTATCTCTGGAAAATAAAAACCTTCTGAAACCTATTAAAAAAGAAGATGGAGATTATTATTTACTTGTTGAATAAGTGATGAAGTAATATAAAATTGATATTTTTTCATAACATTTATATATTTTTAAATTTAATATTATATCTAAATTACATTATTATGGAATGTTTTAGTATGATGAGAATAAGCATGTCATTACCAAAAAAAAATTATTGGCTGATTTTGATGAAGTTTTAAAAGAGAGAGTTATCAGTCTCGTTCAAAGGGTATTCGTGATGCTCTTCAGGATTACATTGTAAGACATCAATGGATGAATGAGATGGAAGGAGAAAGAATTGGAATTATCACTATTATTTATGATCATCATTACACGGGAGTTATGGAAAATCTTGCAGATATTCAACATAGTTTCAGAAATGAAATTAACATGAATATGCACCTTCATATGACTGAAAAATATTGTATGGAAATTGTTGTTGTTAACGGAGATATCAGTGAAATTCGTGAGTTGACAGATAAATTAATGAGGCTTAAAGGGGTAGAACACGTAAAACTCACAACTACTGCTAATGGTGAAGAATTCAGTGACAGAGATCATGAACATGATCATCACCATTAATTCTTATTTTTTTATGAAATTTAAAACAACTCCTTATCATTTTGACTTATTAAAAGATGAGGAAAGACTTTCAGCATTTTACGAATCTATTAAGGAGTTATCCACCAGTCAGGAATTGGCTTATGATTTGGGATGCGGAAGTGGAATTTTATCTTTTTTCTAAATTCTTATTTTAAAGAAATAATAGCTATTGAACAGGATTTTAAAGCAAGTAGATGTGCTAAAGAAAATTTGAAAAGCTTTAAAAACATTGAAGTTGTTAACGAAGATGTTTTAAAATATGATTTTTCTAAAAAATGCGATTTGATTGTTTGTGAAATGCTGGATACTGCTCTTATTGATGAAGAAGAAGTTCCAGTATTAAATCATGCAAGAAATTACCTGAAAGAGAATGGTAAAATAATTCCCCAGGGTATTATTAATACTATAGAGCTTGCACGCCTGGAGAGGATTACATTCATTATGATGAAGATGTTAACTGCAAAACTTTATCAAAACCGGTTATTTATGATGAAATCAATTTTCTAAATGATATAAATCCTAATTTTGAAAAGATAATAACCCTTAAGGCCAATAAGGATTCTTTAGTTAATGGATTGAAAATTACAACTATCACTAAACTTAATGATAATCTGGTTTGCGGACCTACGCCGATGTTAAACCCTCCTCTGTTAATTCCTTTAGATGAAAAAAATGTAAAATGCAATGATTTAATTAATGTTAAATTAAAATATATTATGGGAAAAGGAATTGGAACTATTGAAGCAAATTATTATTAGGTGATTTTATTTCATTTAAAAGACAGCTGGAAGAATTTTTAGAAAATAATGAAAAATTGATTATATTAGGGATTGGAAACGAGCTTAAGTGTGATGATGGTGTAGGCCTTTTGTAATTGATGAATTAAAAGATTTAGAAAATCCTAATTTAATAATCATTGATGGCAAGACAGTTCCTGAGAATTTCACAGGTAAAATTAGAAAAGAACAGCCTTCACATGTAATTCTTGTTGATGCATGTTTAATGGGATGTAAACCTGGGGAATTTAAAATTGTAGACAAGGATGATTTTGTTAATATTGGAATTTCAACTCATTCAATGTCTTTATCATATTTTGTTAAATATTTAGAGCGAGATAATGATTTTAAGATAATATTTGTCGGTATTGAACCTGAATCCATGGATTATTCAGATAAACCAACGCCGGCAGTTCAAAAGGGAGCCTACAAGTTTATAAATATTTTGAAGGAGATTTTATGAAAATTTTATTTATCGGTTCAAGATTGTATGATGATATAGATTATTATGTTAGGGAAAACGGTATTGAAAGTATAATTACCGAATCTAACGAAGATGCCATAAATCTGGATTTGCCGGATCAGGTTTTTATCGTGCCTAGAGGTATGGACAGTCCAAAACAGATAGCTATCAGTCAGAATGTAGATGCTGTTGTACCTTTGATTGGTATTGATCCTCCATTAATAGAAGTAGCTAAAATGAAAGAGGAACTTGAAGCTGAAACTGATATTCCTGTAATTGCAGCTAATGTTCGTGCAGTTAGATTAACTTCTGATAAAATTAAAACCAAAGAGTTCTACAATGAAATAGGAGTACCTACTCCACAATATCAGATATTGGCTAAGGATGATTTTGAAAGCAAATTGAAAATGGAGTTTCCGGTTGTTTTGAAGCAAGGTCAGGGACAGGGCGGAAAAGATATTAAAGTAGCCGAATCTTTAGATGATGTTAAAGAGTATTTTGAAGAATTTGACCATGCTTTATGTGAAAAATTTATTGAAGGTTCTGAAATTTCTATTGAAGTATTGGGGTATAATGGTGAATATGTGCCTTTATCTCCAATTTATAAAGGAGAAACAACTTTGGAGGAATTCATCCTTTAAATAAGATTAAAACAGCTCCCTGTTTAGTTGAAGGATTGGATAATAATCTTGTTCAGAGGACTGCATATAAAGTAGCTAAGAATTTAGGTTCTGACGGTATTTTTGAAATGGATTTCATGTTTTCAAAAGATGAACAGCAACTATATGCTATTGAAGTTAACACAAGGCCTAATGGAACCAGATATTTAACAACAGCCACATGTGGTGTTAATTCTTTATGTGAATTGGTAAATATGGCTGCAGGCAAATTTTCCATTAAGGATATTCATGATAAATTGGAATATTATTATGCTACAGAAATTCCTATTGGGCATTACAAAGGTCCGGATTTAAACGAACCTTTAAAATCCTTTAAAAACAATGATTGGGTGGTTCACGGACCTGAAGGATATCAAAGAATTACAATCAGGGCAGATTCAAAAGAGCAATTAGACAGATATGTTGAAGATTTGATTTAATAATAACTTAAACACTATTAAATTAATTTTATATAACATTAGAAATAAAATTAATATGATACGTAATTTATGTGTGGTAAAATGAATAATGGGGATATGTTAATTCTTTTTTTAATAACATTATTTGGTGCAATAATTTGTACATATTGCATTAGAAGAATCTTACTTAATGCAAGAATAGCAGATAATCCGATTGTCAGTGAACACAGACATAAAAGCGGCACTCCAACAATGGGTGGTATTGCATTTTTATTTGTAATTTTGTTGATTATTGCTATTTATTATAATAATACTCCAATTTTAATCATGTCTTATATTATGCTTGCAGGGGGAATTGTAGGTTTATTGGATGATTTAATTGGTCTTAAAGTTAAAGAAATTCAGAAAGTTGTTGTAAACTGTTGTGATGAAGTAATTACTTTGGGCAGACTTGATGTTGAGCCTAATGAAGAAGTTAGGGTAGCTACTCCAAAAGCTAAAAAAGAAATTGATAAGTTGGTAGAAGAAGGTAAAGTGGAAATTATTGGAGAAGTTCCAATCAAAACTGAACCTGGAGAACTTGAAAAAATCGTTTTTCAAATTCTTTTAGGTGTATTATTAGGTTTAACTGGTGTTATAACTACTATCGGCGGATTTAATTTAGGAATTTTAGCATTTCCAGTAGTTATAATTGCTATTTTAGGTTGTATTAATTGTGTGAACTTAATTGATGGGATGGATGGTTTGGCTGCAGGAATTGTAGGTATTGCTTCCTTTGCATGCTGCTGTTACTTATATTTATGCGGAAATATGGGGGGTATGCCTGTATTCATAATTTTAACAGGATTATGTTTAGGATTTTTAGTATTCAATAAGTATCCTGCATCAATATTTATGGGGGATACTGGATCATTTGTATTAGGTACAGGTTATGCTGCTGCAGTCCTTATATCTGATATTCCCTACTTTGGAGTTCTTGCATTAGGTGTTCCAATAGCATCTGTTGTTGTTAGTTTGTTACACAGAGCAAATATTATTAAATTGCCTGTTGACCATTACATCATACATTAAATCATTATGGTATGTCTGAACGTAAGATTGTACTTAGCTATTGGGGTGTTACTGTATTGTTATGTGTAATTGGAATTATCGCTCAATTATACATATTCTAATTTTTCTTTTTCTTTTTTTGGTGATTTTATATGATTATACAGGATTTAGCTAGTTTTATTGAAGGTAATATTGTTGGAAAAGATAGTTTTTTTGATGATGAGGGATTTACAGGGAGATTTACATTTTTAAATGATGCTGTAGAAGGTGACATTGTAATAAGACATAAAATTAATGGTAAAGGGGTAGAAATTGCAGCAGGTAAAAATTTAGCCTGTTTAATTACTCAAACTCCTCAGGATGGGGCATGTGATAAGGCAAAAGAATTGAATTTTCCGTTGATTGTTGTAGATAAGATAGAATTGGCTACTGCTTATGCTCTTAAATGGACTGTTGAAAAGTTTTCTCCAGATTCAAAAAATGTTATTATAACTGGAACCAATGGAAAATCAACAACATCTCATTTAATTTATCATATTTTAAAAAACACTGGAGTACATGTTCTTACAAATACTGACAGCGAATCAGAATTCAACACTTTAATTGACCCTATGGTTTCCAAACTAATTTCTGATGAAGTTAAAAATAATGGAAAACTGGACTATCTGGTTATTGAGGTTTCAGAAGTTCAGGGCTGGCTTGGAAACTTAATGAAACATCATGCATATCTGATGGCCAGTGCAGTTAAACCAAGTGTTGGAGTTATAACTAATATAGCTATGGATCATATAGGTCTTGTAAATTCCATTGATGAAGTTTTTGATGAAATAAATCAGGTTCCCAATGCTATTGGAGATGGGGTAACAGTATTGAATTATGATGATGATTTGGTGATGAAATTAACCCCAAAACATCCTTTTTTATGTTCTATGAATAATATGGACTCAAAAAATCCTAATGTTTATTATGATAATGGAATTTTTTATGAAGGTAAACGGATTTTGGAAAACAAAGATTTGCCTTTTACTTCCCATCACTTTATTCAAAATATTTTATCAGCAGTTGCAGCATGCATATCTTTAAATATGGATATAGAAGATATTGTTGAAGGTGTAAAATCTTACCGCCCATTAAACAGAAGGTTTTCAAAACTTCATGAAAATCCATTGATTGTAGATGATTTTGCACATAATCCTGACGGTATAAAAGCTACAATTGCTGAGACCCGTAAATTACTTGCTGAAAACCAAACATTATATGTTGTATGTTCAATCAGGGGTTCAAGAGGTGTAGAAATCAACAAATTGAATGTTGAAGCATTGGCTGAATCTATGGATGATAATACAAAATTAGTTCTGTCTTCAAGTAATGATGTTGTTGACCATTTGAATTTTGTTGAAGATGAAGAGCGTGAAATTTTCTTTGAAGTTTTAAATCAGAACAATATTGATTATAATTATTTTGATAATTTATGTGACTGTTTAAAAGACACATACAAGTGTGCTGATGCAAATGATATTATTTTATTAATTGGTGCACAGGGAATGGACCCTGCTGAAGGTCTTTTGGAAAATATTTTAAGGAAATAATTTAAATATTACAAAATTTTAATATAATAAATGTAATTTATTTTTCTATTGCTTATTGATGGAAAAATTTAGAGGATAAAAACATGTTTATAAAGATAAGAAGAGATACATTAATAATTTTATTATTAGCATTCATCTTGATTCTTTGCGGTCGTTTAATAACATATGTTGCTTATGCATCCTCTGATGAAGTTACTGATGGTGTCCCTATTTCTGGAATCATAGTTAAAGGTAATGATGTTGTACCTGTAGATATTATTAGATCTAATGTTATGCAATCTGGTTTAAGAGACGGTAGTGTAATTCATGGAGATATTTTAAAAACTTCTAAAAAAAGAAGTTTCACTGCAGGATGCGATACAAACGGCTCAAGAGTTTGCAAAACGGTCAACAGTTCCAGGAACATCAGTTGCACCTATTTCTGCTGCAGATGTTCAGGTGGATAAAAACACAGGTATTGTTACAGTAACCGTTATTGAAGATTTCTCGTCAGTTGAATTAAAGAATACGACAAATCAGGGTTAATAGAGGATAGTTTGAAAAAAGTGGAATATACCAATAATTTTATTTATAATATTTATGATGTGTATAAATAGTGTAGCTGCTACTTGTAATGTAATGGTTATTACTGATCCTACTGGTAAAGACCCGAATGGAGCTGCTGCAGGAAGTATGTCTTTTGCAGATAATATGTTCCAGTCAACATTTTTAATGTCTAAGGAACATCATTTTGCGGTTCTTTCTGGGGGTACTGGTGGTTCAGACTCAAGATTGGATTCCATTGTAGACGCAGTTGCATCTCTTGAAAACAATGCATCTGCAGCTTCTGCAGCATCAATTGCATCTAAATATAAAGGAGCCCGTCTGGTTGTAGGAGGTCCTAAAATGGGTATTTCAATTGGAGGTTCTTTTGATGCATATGTTGTTACTGTAGACGGCAATGGTTCTATCACTGTAACTCCTTATTCCTCAACTTCTGGTGGAATAGCTACTTTACAGCCTGGACAAAAAGGAGCTATTATTCACTTAAGGAATTCTGAAGGAAACCCATTATATGGTACTGCAGCTACTGTTCGTAAAGAAACTGCAATTAACATTGGAAAAATGATTAGGGATGGATATCCAGCAACTACTATTGTTTCTGAAGCTATGGGTGAAGTAGCTAATGATTCTGGTGAAAAATACGGTGGGGGTGCAGTAAATCTTGTATCCGGTTTATCTACTGGAGACATGTTCACGCCTAAGGATTTAAATGAATCTGGTTATCCGATGAATGAAGTTTATTCAAAATCCTGTGCTGATTGCGGATGGTCGGTAGGTTATCCATCATCTGAAAATTATGAAGTCTGTCCAGTTTGTAATGGTGAGTTAACAACAATTTATGCATATGAAGCGTTGGGAAATGCGATTACGGTAACTTCCGATTCGGTTAGTGTTTCAGTTTATGGAAGTGAAAAACCGGGACTTGCATCAACGACTAAACAAATTGTAGATGCATCCGTTGCTAAATATGGATATGATGCATCAGCTATTGCAACTTCAATTAACAAAGGTATTAACAATGGTCTTTTAGTTGGAGTTGATCATGTAGAACCGAAAGATATTAATGTTAAAAAAGACTCTAAAGCAGTTGGAGTATATTATACAGCATTAAATGGAGACAAATCATCTCCATCTTGGGATTTACCTGTTGATGCAAATTTACTAAATATTTTAGGCAGTATACAAACTGCAATTGGGGTAATTTTAATATTGCTTGTAGTATTTAGAAGTAGATTATTGAAATCGTTCCAAAATCGGTGAAATTTTTCACCATTAATTATTTTTTTTAAAACAGTGATACTATGGCATTAATCTTAATAAGAGGAGAAAACAATTCAAAACTACTAAATGCAATTGCGGACATGGAAAGACATGGAAATTTAAATTTAGCAACTAAACCAAAAATAATTGATGCAAAATTTGCTGATTCATTAGTTGAAAAGATTCTAAATTCTAAACTCAGAACAAGTTCTAAAGTTGCTACTGCCTTTTTTGTTAAAGAAGATATAACTTTAAGTATTATGCAAATTAAAAAAAATTCATCCGCCGGCTCATGTTGTAGTTGTTAGTGATGAATATGATGTGTTCAATCAATTAAAAAATAAGTTAAATAATGCTCCTGATTTTAAAGGATATTATTCTCATAAAGCTAAAAATGGCGGAAAAATAGATTATAAACTAAAAGGAAAAGTAAAACATATTGAAAATAAGAAAATAAATAGCTATTCAAATAAATAGCTACCTTTTTTAATTTTTACAACATTACCAAGAGTACGTCCCTGTGAAGGGTTACCTGTGTATTTGCTTAAATCCAGCTCTTCTATATTTTCAATTAAAGTAATGTTTAAAGCATTTTCTAATTTTTTAGTTAATCTTATATCAGGAATCATCTTGCCTGATTCAATTCTATTTATAACAGAAACTTTTTCATAGATTTTTTGACCTAATTCTTCTCTTGATAGGTTTTTAGATTCTCTGGCTTTTCTAATTTTAACATTAAAATCTTCAACCAATTCTTCTTTAGGTTCATCTTTAGAATAATTTTGTTTTGTTGTTTTATTTTTCTTAGGTTTGTTTGATTTTCTAAATTTTGGTTTTGGAGGTGCTTTTTGTATTTTTCCAAGTTTAGCACATTCATCACAAACAATCATGACAGATCCTTCAATTTTTGCTTTTTTAGGATTGTCAGATACTTGTCTACCACAAATTTCACATTCCATATTAATCAGTTTTTCCTAATTCAATTTAATTAAGTATTTATTAGTTAATGTATATAATTAATTTCCCATAAATTTTAAATATTATCATTTAGTAAATAGCATAACAATAAAATTTAAATATGTTAATGTTACTAATGGTTATTAAAGTAACATGGATGTCGAAATTATAAAAATTTTCAATCAATATTATTGGAGATGAGTCCTATGGATAATATTAATGATTTGGAGAATTCTTCAAAAGAACAGTTAGTTGAGAAAGTTGAATCAATGCAAGAAGAAATAGATTCATTAAAAGAAGAAAACTCCAAAGCTAAAAAGTAATTTAATGTGGAAAGTTAGGAAATTGGAAAAAGATAAAGTTCTAATTGAAAATGAAAAAATCAGATTAGAAAGAGAAACTAAATCCTTACGTTCCGAAGTAGAAAGATTTAGATCACCTCCTTTAGTTTTAGCTGCTATTACTGAAGTTTTAGATGATTATAGAATGACTGTTAAAAGCAGTACAGGACCTAGCTTTTTAGTAAATTATTCAAAATTCTTAGATGAAAAATTATTGGTGCCAGGTTCTAGAGTTGCATTGAACCAACAGACTTTTGGTATTGTAGAAGTTTTACCGTCAGAAAAAGATGCAAATGTTACAGGAATGGAAATTGAAACAAAACCTGACATTACATATGATAAAATCGGTGGACTTGAAGAGCAAATAGTTGAAGTTAAAGAAACTGTTGAACTTCCTTTAAAAAGAGCCGGAATTATTTGAAAAAATAGGTATTGATCCGCCTAAAGGAATTTTATTGTACGGACCTCCGGGAACCGGTAAAACTTTACTTGCAAAAGCGGTAGCTAATGAAACAAATGCTACATTTATTAAAATTGTAGCTTCCGAATTCGTTAAAAAATATATAGGTGAAGGAGCCAGACTTGTTCGTGAAGTATTTGAATTAGCTAAAGAAAAAGCACCAGCTATTATTTTCATTGATGAACTTGATGCTGTTGCAGCCAAAAGGCTTAAAAGTTCAACTAGTGGAGACAGAGAGGTTCAAAGAACTTTAATGCAACTTCTTGCTGAACTTGACGGTTTTGAATCCAGAGGTGATATCGGAATTATCGGTGCAACAAACCGTCCGGATATTTTAGACCCTGCATTAAGGCCTGGCCGTTTTGACAGATTCATAGAAGTTCCCCTTCCTAATGATGACGGAAGAAAACAAATCCTAAAAATACATACTAAAAACATGGCTTTGGATGAGAAGCTGACTTGGATTTACTCAGCAGCTTAACTGATGGTCTTTCCGGTGCTGATTTAAAGGCAGTATGTACTGAAGCAGGTATGTTTGCTATTCGTGAAAAAAAGAGATAGAGTCACAGTAACTGATTTCATGGATGCTGTAGAAAAAGTTCTTGACAAGGAACATGATGATGAATTTATAAAAGAAGCAGGCGTAATGTTTGCTTAAATAATCTGTAAGCCAATGATGAACCCTATGAGCTCTGATATGTGATGAATGATGGGCGAGCTGAGGCTTACTTTTTAAATCTTATTTTTTAAAAAACTTTATTTAAAATTAAATTCTAATACATTATTATGTTGTTTAATAGAAATGATAAAATAACTAATGAAAAAACTATTTATCAAACCAAACCGAATATGCTTTTAGGATGTAAAAAAGCTATTTTTGGAGTTATTTTATTAGTAGTTGTTTTATCTGTTGCATCACCGATTATTACATTTATTGGTGAAATGCAAGTATATTTAATATCTTATGTTAAATTATCTTTAACAAGGTATACTGCTATTGCACTTTTTGTAATTATACTTTTTATTATTCTGTATATAATCTGGCAACTTATTAACTGGTATTATATGGAGTATATTTTAACTGACTCAAGAATTATTATTAAATCAGGAGTTTTATACACTAAAAAAAAAACTACATGCCTTACGGAACAATTCAGGATGTAAGCACATCTCAAAGTATTGTAGCAAAAATATTGCATGTCGGAACAGTTTCAGTTTATAGTGCTTATGACAACAATCAGATGAAATTAGCCAATATTTCAAATGTTAAGGAAGTTGAAAATATAATATTTTCAAGAATATCCAATCAGAATAATCTAAGAAGCAGACATTATAGAGATGATTTTTCTATAAACAGACAGCAGCCTGAATATTATTCTGATGATGAATACTATGAACTATCTAATGACTACCGCTCAAAAAAGAAGACAGTATGAGGATGGCGGTTATTATGGTGAAGAGAATACTATGAGCCTCAGGATTATTACAGAAAAGAACCTGTTAGGGATTATGAGTATTATCCTGAAGAATTGAACTTTGAAGAGAAAAAAGGCATAATTACGAATATGAACCTTACATGAAAGATTCTTTGGAAGACAATATTGAAGGTGCTGTTAACAATAGGAGTAAGGGACTTCATGATAATGACTATTATAATGAAAGTACTGATGATTATTCTTATAGTGATGATGATTACTATGGGGAAAATGAAGCTGAACTTTATTATAATGATCCGGACATTCAGGATTCAAAATTTGAAGAAAATGATATAGGTACCCAAACAAAAGACTCTAAAGAAACTATCATCAGAAGACATTTCGACAAATTTAAAAAATAATTTTTTTTTTAAAAATCAGGTGAAGTTAATGGAATTACTATGTATACAATCTCAGGAACATGACAAATTACCTCTTGCAGAACTAAACGCAGTTATTGAATGTGAAGATATGGAATTGGATATTTCTAAAATAACTGAAGGTTTGATTTTATTAAAGGATATTTCTGATGAAAACTCAGACAAATATTATCAGACACTTGTAAAAAGATTAGGATACACCCATGAAGTGGATGAGGTAATATTTAAATCCTCTATAGATGATTTGGAAAAGGATATTTTAGCTATTGACTGGAGCAGATATATTTCTAAAAACTTTGCTGTAAGAGTAAAAAGATTCAACTCTTCTATTGATACTGTGGCTGCTGAGCGAAAGACAGGATCATTAATTTTATCAAAATGTGACAATATAAAAGTAAAACTGAAAAAACCGGACTCATTAATCAGATTAATTGCTTATGAAAATACTGTTTATATAGCTATTGAAAAATTTAAACTCAATAAAAAACATTTTGAAGAAATAAAACCTCATAAAAGACCGTTTTTCTATCCAGGTTCAATGAGTCCAAAATTGGCAAGGTGTATGGTTAATCTGTCTAGGGTTAATTCCGGAGATTTGGTATTGGATCCTTTCTGTGGAACTGGGGGAATACTTATTGAAGCAGGATTAATTGGATGTAAAGTTGCAGGATCTGATGTTAACTGGAAAATGAAAAATGGAAGTGCAATCAATTTGGATTACTGTGGAATAACTGATTATAGAACATTCAATGTTGATGTACGTGAACTTAAAATGTATGAAAAGGTAGATAGTGTAGTTACAGACCCTCCTTATGGAATATCTACTTCAACTGGGGATATTGAGGGTGATGAGATTTTCAATGAGTTTTTCCATT